>MDTB01172410.1_pt1 | contig 198309 bp, 187 predicted proteins | sample 811161 | NCBI WGS metagenome assembly MDTB01 (sample SAMN05326650, study PRJNA326480) | marine metagenome | isolation source: seawater | place: Mediterranean Sea | collected 2009
CCGAAAAAACTTCAAACTAGGCTAATTTTCCCTCTAGACTTAGCCCTTCAGCTAAAATTCGAAGCCGTCGCTCGACCAACTCGTTCGAACGTGCACTAAAAAGCCGGTGCTTCTGTCCGCCCGGCAACCACAATTCCAATAGTATAGCTGTGGCTATCCCAGGCGTTACTTAATGCTCGTGGCCAAAATTTTCCGCTTAGACATGCTCTTTTTCTGGAGGACCTTCTAAAAGTCGAGCGAAATCTGCTCTCCCCAGCACTCCCAAGGAACACGCCAAAGACCATTAGAATGGGCAGCAGCTTACGCATCATCTCAATAGTGTAATATAGCTTTTGGAAGATTGGTAGATTGTAGAAGATTCAGAATTTCCCTGAGATAGTTTCAGTGCCTCTGAAGAATATGCTGCTGGCACCCCTGCCCCCTTTGGTGGGGTATGTGCAGAGGTCATTTTAGAGCTTTGTTCCTGGCACAACCTTGGCACAATTCTGGCACACTCAGGGCACACTAATTGATAAAAATCAGGCAAAATAGTGCTTTAGAGAATTAATAATGGATGGTATAATTAAAACTTAACATATTGAATTAATTGGTATTTATAGGAAAGAGGGCGCGTAGCTCAGTGGGAGAGCACTGTGTTGATAAGGCGGCATATTGCTGCCTTAATATTGCGAACGTTCCTTTAAAGGCGAGCGGCTCCCTCGGCCTCTGAAATAAAAATTTGATGAGATGTCCCTTTTAGATCTATCGCTGTAGATGATTGAGGGTTCGAGAGCACTCAAAAATCTTCCAGTTTTTTCGCGACAGAGATCAAGTCTAGATGTGAGTCAATGTGCAAGAATTTGGCTCAAAAACAGTTTAGTGCGCTCGTGTTGGGCGTTGTCAAAAAAATCATGAGGGTTATTTTGCTCAATAATCTCCCCTTCATCCATAAAAATTACCCTGTCGGCGACAGTTTTAGCGAAACCCATTTCGTGCGTTACAACAAGCATTGTCATCCCTGTATTAGCGAGTTCTACCATGACATCAAGCACCTCTTTGATCATTTCAGGATCAAGGGCGGATGTTGGTTCATCAAAAAGCATTATCTTTGGATTCATACACAATGACCGGGCAATTGCAACTCGCTGCTGCTGTCCACCAGATAGCTGGCCTGGATATTTGAAGGCTTGTTCGGGTATTTTCACACGCTCTAAGTAGAGCATTGCGGCCTCTTCTGCCTCTTTCTTTGGTGTTTGCCGAACCCAGATGGGTCCAAGCGTACAATTTTCTAACACGGTCAAGTGAGGAAACAAATTAAAGCTCTGAAAAACCATTCCTACCTCTTGGCGGATTAAATCAATTTTTTTCAGGTCATTTGTCAATTCAATATTGTCAACTATAATCTCGCCTTTTTGGTGTTCTTCTAAGCGATTGATACACCTTATCAGGGTAGACTTTCCAGAGCCTGATGGACCGCATATAACAATTCGCTCCTGATTTTTGACTGACAGATGGATATTTTTTAAAACATGAAAGTCACCAAACCATTTGTGCATGCCGCGAATCTGAATAACTTCACGTTCTTGGATGGCTGATTCAATTTGTTCTGTCTTTGCTGAGACTGCAGACATTATCGTCCTCTCCCCTAAACATTTATTAATCGATATGACTAAATGCGTCGATCAGTATCAAGTCGTTTTTCTAACCATTGGCTATACCGTGACATGCTAAAACACAAAATCCAAAATAGGAGGCCAACGAATGCATATCCCTCCCATTCAAGGCCCAACCACTTTGCATCTGTAATTGAAGATTTGGTAATGTTCAAAATATCAAAAAGTCCAATTATCATAACGAGAGAGGTATCTTTCGTTATGGCAATGAAAGTATTTACAATGCCTGGTATTACTATTTTAAGTGCTTGGGGAAGGATGATAAGTCGAGTCGATTTGTAGTAATTGAGGCCAATTGAAGCGGCCGCTTCAAATTGGCCTTTTGATATTGCTTGTAATCCTCCTCTAACGACTTCTGCTAAATATGCGGAAAAAAACAATATCATCCCTATTAATGCCATACCGACATCATCAAAGCTATAGCCCTGAGGGAGAAAAAGTGGAATCATAAACTGGGCCATAAAGAGGACGGTAATTAATGGGACTGCTCTGAAGAGCTCGATAAACGTAATACAAGCATACATAACCACTGGAAGGCTCTCCGCTCTTCGGCCTAAGGCTAAAAGAATGCTGAGTGGCAAAGAAGCTGCGATTGAAGTAAGGGCGAGCACGAGGGTTAGAAGAAGTCCTCCAAATTTTGTGGTTTCGACGCTATCAAGTCCGAGCCCCCAATTTAAAAAGATTAGAGCGGAAGCGAAGTATGCTAAACCAAAGCCAAACCCTCGCTTCACTAAATCATTAATTTTTATGCCCCAAAATCCTATTGCTATAAAACCGAGGATTAAAATAGCCCATATCGCAAGATCTGATGACGTTTTTAAGAAGCTAAACTCTATGGGACCAACTAATAAACTGAGCGCGAGCCACGGGTAGAAAAATATTAGTGAAATTGCAAAAAAACGCGTTCCAGGAACTTTTGGTATTAATACGGGCGTTGCAAAACAGATCAATAAAGCGCCCGCTAAATTAGGCCTCCAAAGAGAGTTTGCATCATAAAAACCGTACATAAAAAGTAAAAACCGCGCTTTTATGAACCCCCAACAGGCGCCCCCGGCTCCCGCGCGGCAGTCCTTATTTGACGAGGCTTCCCACGTTGCCGAGCCCAATAACCAGTCATATGTCGGGGGAATAACTAACCATAAAAAATACAGTCCTAGTATTGTAGCGATTGAATTATACCACGTATTGAAAAGGCTTTTTCGCAACCATTTTAAAAGCCCGCGCTCTGATACTGGCGGAGGAAGATCGGGGTGTAATCCAATGGGATAAGTAGTCGTTTCTTTTTGGACTGAATTCATGACTCTTATCTTTCAACAATCGCAACTTTTTTGTTAAACCAATTCATAAACATTGAGATTATCAGAGATACTGACGCATAAAACGCCATTGTTAATACAATTATCTCGAGAGCGTTACCCGTTTGCATTAGCGAAATACCCGTGAAAACATTCACTAAATCAGTGTATCCAATAGCAATGGCTAACGAGGTGTTTTTGGTCAAATTTAAATATTGGCTGGTAAGTGGAGGAATGATTACTCTGAGAGCTTGGGGGATTACAACAAAACGACTAATTTGACTCTGTTTTAACCCGATTGATCGCGCAGCATCAATTTGTCCTGAGGTGACAGATAGAATACCTGCTCTTACTACCTCGGCAATATAAGCGCCTGTGTAAAATACCAATGCCATCAGCATAGCTATATAACTGGCTGGCAGTTGAATTCCGTTAATGTAATTAAACCCTTTGAGGTGTGGAAATTCCCACGAAATAGTATTTCCCGACAAAGTCAGAAATAAATATGGCAAGAGTAATATCAAAAATAATGAAGTGAAAAACCGAGGGAAATCACGCCCCCGATTATCAAGCCTTTTTTTCGCCCATTTCATCAGTATAAAGATCAAGGCTAAAGCCAGAATGACACCCGCACCTGCGTAGGTTATCGCGTCGGTATACAGCGGTTGAGGCAAAGCTATATATCTTTTGTTAATAAAGATAGTATCGAAGATATTTAAGGATTGTCGCACCCCCGGACCAGCCAGGATAACGCCAAAATACCATATCAAAATCCATAAAAGCAGAGGAATATTGCGCATGCCTTCAACGTATGCGCTTGAGACAAATGAAATTATAAGGTTTGAGGATAAACGCAAAATACCCATTACAAAGCCTAAAACTGTAGCAAGGATAATCCCCACTACGGCTAGTAATAAAGTGTTAAAGACACCAACAATGAAGACATCTTTGTGGGTGCTACTATCTAAATCGAACCCGGTTAGATTCATGCCGTCAGTTGTTGGCATAAAACCCGCGATTTCATTCATAAATTCGAATCCGGGCTGTATGTTTAGGCGCTCCAGATTTGTTGAAGTGTTGTCAAATACAAAATAACCGAAGTAGGCTATCCCTATAACTGCAAGCACTTGAAAAAGTAAGCGCCGAAAGGTTTTATCGTACCAAAGGTTCGCAATTTGGTTCATTGCAGATGCAAACTCTAAAAGTAGGGTTTTACAAAAATAGGGGCTGGCACAAGTAATGCCAGCCCCTAAAACTATGTTAGACTTAGTTTACCGGAATGGCGCGGCATATAAAATACCACCCTCGTTCCACTGTGCATTAAGACCTCGGGCCAGCCCGATTGGGGTTTTGGTCCCAATATGTCTCTCAAAGCTCTCACCATAGTTACCAATGTGTTTGATAATTCTATATGCGAAATCGTTTGTAAGTCCGAGCATTTTTCCGAGACCGCCCTCTACGCCTAGCAATCTCTTAATTTCTGGATTGTTTGATGACTTCATTTGATCAACGTTAGCTTGCGTTACACCAAGCTCTTCGGCAACGATCATCGCATTCAGCGACCAACGGATGATATCGCCCCAGACATTATCGCCGTGACGAACTACTGGGCCGAGGGGCTCTTTGGAGATAATTTCTGGTAAAATCATATATTTTCCGGGATCCCCAAGAGCAGAGCGTTGTGCAGCTAATTGAGATGCATCAGTTGTGTACACGTCACACGCACCCTTTTCGAAGTTCACCCGGCTCTCTGCGGAGTCTTCTGTTGGAACTGGCTGAAATTTCATTTTGTTTGAGCGAAAATAGTCGGCTAAGTTGAGTTCGGTTGTGGTACCCGTTTGGATACATACCGTTGCGCCGTTAAGTTCTTTAGCGGACTTCACACCAAGGTCTTTGCTGACCATAAAGCCTTGACCGTCGTAATAGTTAACGCCAACAAAATCAAAGCCTAGGTCTACATCGCGAACAAATGTCCATGTACTGTTCCTAGTAATAACATCTGCTTCCCCTGACCGTAGAATCGTAAAACGGGTTTTCCCGGTGCCGGGTTTGAATGATGCGGCCTTTGGGTCATCAAAAATAGCGGCAGCAAATGCGCGGCATAGGTCAATATCAAAACCTTTCCACACCCCTTTGTCATCTGGGTTTGCGAACCCTGTAAGTCCGGGGTTCACAACACATTGTATTTTTCCTCGTGCCTTTACGGCATCGAGAGTTTTACTAGCAGCAAGGGTCGTTCCCGCACTGGTCGCGACCAACAAAGCTACAAAAACTGCTGTGGCTCTCTGAAAATTCATTATTTTCCTCCTCAGGAAATCGATGGTGACTTATAATAATTTTATTATTTTGATAGTACTTGCGTTTAAGGGGGAAACAAAAGTGTTTTTTCTAGCCGTGCAATAAGATTTGCTATTAAAAATCGATAATTAACTAAAAATTCTACCTTTTGGTTGGACGAAGACAAGGTCTCCTTGAAAATCTCCGTATTGCAGTAAAGCGAACCCTCGTAAAGCGTTATAAAAAATTCCAATTCCACCTGCCGATGATTTATTATACACCACGCAAAATGTGCTGCTTGAGTGACATATGCTAACCTAGTGGTGACTAGAGGAGTTTATGCTGAACGCTATCCACTAGAGAAATGCATAGAGTGAATAAATCCAAAACGAGCTTGGTCCGAGAGCGTGCCCGGATAAGATTGCTAAATGATGATTTTTTGGAGTGCAGAAAAAAAAACAAAAGGTCTAATCTGTTGGTGTCTATTTGATTGGGCAAATTCCGCCTTTCCAACAATTATAATCACTTTTGTTTTTGCAGCGTACTTTACTCAGGGTGTTGCGGTAAATGAGATAAAAGGCACCAGCCAATGGGGCTACGCTATGGGCTTGTCTGGGGTAGCTATTGCGATTTGCGGCCCAATCTTTGGCAAGATTGCGGATCGAACCCAAAAACGGAAGCCGTGGGTTGCTATCTTTACTTTGATAGCAATCATCGGTGCGTTTTTACTTTGGTGGGTTAAGCCGGATGAGCAATTTGCGTTAAGGGCGCTGATTTGTGTAGCAATAGCTAACTTCGCTTTTGAGATGAGTATGGTTTTTTACAACTCTATGCTCCCGGGCCTTGCGCCAATTCAGCAAGTGGGTCGCTGGTCTGGATGGGGCTGGGGACTGGGTTATGCAGGGGGACTTTTTTGCCTCGTTATAGTATTGTTTGGGTTTGTTCAGGCTGAAACACCATGGTTGGGGTTGGAAAAGAATGCTGCTGAGCATCTAAGAGCCGCAGGTCCAATTGCCGCACTCTGGATGGCAGTCTTCGCTGTCCCATTATTTTTATTTACGCCTGATAGCGAGGACAAGCGACTTAGCTCGCGGACGACCGTTCCCAGCGGCTTAAGGACCGTGCTGCTCTCCCTTCGAATCCTTCGGGAACACAAAGAGATAGTATGGTTTCTGGCTGCTCGAATGTTTTACACGGATGGTCTGAATACACTTTTTGCATTTGGTGGAATTTATGCTGCAGGCACCTTTAGTATGACTTTAGAAGAAGTAATTATCTTTGGAATTGCGATGAATTGTTTTGCCGGCCTAGGAGCGTTTATGTTTGCGTGGGTGGATGATAAGCGTGGATCAAGGTTTACAATTGTTTATTCTGTATTAGCCTTAATTATTTTTGGCACTGCTATCTTGGTGGTGCAATCTAAGACCATGTTTTTGGTGTTTGCTCTGCTGCTAGCTATATTCATTGGTCCTGCTCAATCGGCAAGCCGGTCAATGATGGCGCGTCTTGCCCCAGCAGATTTAAGAGGAGAGTTTTTTGGTCTTTACGCTCTCTCAGGGAAGGCGACCGCATTTTTAGGCCCTGCTATTGTAGGTCTGGTCACGGATGTATTTCAAAGCCAGCGAATTGGCATGGCAACAATAATTGGTTTGTTTGCTATCGGCATAATTTTACTTTTTAAAGTACCTGATCAGCGTTGAACGAGCCTGAGTTTTGCCGTAGTTTCTGCTGATGACGTTTCCTAATCAAGACTACAGTAATATCCGGGCATTTACTGACGACTATTTTGACAAACTCGCTTCTGCAGCTGCTTCTGTCGATCGAGATTGGCTAGAGGCTGCGTGCGAACTTTTGTCCCAAGCCTTTAGCAGGCGGGCGACCGTTTTTGTTTGCGGTAATGGGGGGTCGGCAGCCATCTCAAATCATTTACGTTGCGATTACCTGAAAGGAATTCAAACGGATACAGAACTGCGCCCAAAAGTGATTTCGCTCAGTTCAAACATTGAAACGATTACAGCGATTGGGAATGACATGAATTTCAGTGAAATTTTTGTGTATCAACTCCGGACGCAAGCTGAAAAAGGAGATGTTTTAATCACTGTAAGTTCCTCAGGTGACTCTGAAAATATTGTTCAAGCTTGCAGATGGGCCTCAGAGAATAGTGTTTCGACTATTGCAATGACAGGGTTTAGCGGTGGGCGGACCTCTGCGGTGGCAAATATTAATTTGCATGTTGAAGGAGATAATTACGGCATTATTGAGGACGTACATCAGAGTCTGATGCATATTTTAGCACAATATGTAAGACAAACACACATGACGCCAGTCATGATATCAGAGCGAGTGTTCTAGGGCTAATGATATGGTAATTCTGGGCAGGTAGCCATTAAGGTTGCATTTTGGAATTTGAATTTCAGGTGTGCTGAAATACCAGAATAAAAAGGGCGGATTTTCTACTTTAAAGACTACTAATGTTTGAAATGCCGCATACCTGTATGCACCATAGCAATATTTTTTTCATTAGCTGCCGCAATTACCTCATTATCTCGCAAGCTCCCTCCTGGCTGAATCACGGCAGTTACCCCGGCTTCAACAGCATTGAGTAGTCCGTCTGCAAATGGGAAGAACGCATCAGATGCTAGCACAGAGCCTTTTGCCCAAGTTGTTTTATGCCCAGCAACTCGGGCTGCTTCTTCCGCTTTCCAGGTAGCAATACGGGCTGAGTTGATGCGACTCATCTGGCCCGCACCAACACCGACTGTCATCCCGTTTTTAGCGAATACAATAGCATTTGATTTAACATGTTTGCAGACTGTGAGAGCAAACTTTAAATCATGCATTTCGGACTCGGTCGGGGAACGTTTACTGACAACTGTAATGCTGTTTAGCAGCGTGTTGTCTCTGCTTTGACATAAATAACCGCTTGCCAGCGGTAGGACGGAGACGTTGGCAGCGGTTGGATCTGGCATTTTGCCAGTGGTAAAAACGCGTAAGTTTTTATTTTTACCCAATATCGTAACCGCTTCAGGCGTGATTTTCGGGGCAATAACTACCTCAGCAAACACTTTTATCAACTCGTTGGCTGTCTTGCTGTCAAGTGACTGATTGAAAGCGATTATACCACCAAAAGCACTTTCTTTATCGCAACTAAGCGCGCGTTTATAAGCGGTTTCTAGGTCTTCGGCTTCAGCAACACCGCAGGGATTTGCGTGTTTAACAATGACGCACGTTGGTTTATTTGTAAATTCAGCTGCTAACTCAAAGGCCGCGTTTGTGTCGTTTAGGTTATTGAAGGAAACGGCCTTACCTTGGATTTGTGAAGCAGTAACGACTCCGGGGCGACCCTCGCCATCAGTATAAAGCGCAGCTCTTTGATGAGGGTTTTCACCGTAACGAAGAGTTTGTTTGATCTCGCCGCCAAATGTTACGTAACGTGGAAATTCTATGCCTAATTTCGTCGTAAACCACCGAGAGATGGCTGCGTCGTATGCACCAGTTCGACTATAGGCTATCGCAGCGAGGTGGCGCCGGAATTCTTCTGTGGTCGAGCCGTTCCCTTCTTTCATTTGATCTATCACCAAGCCGTAGTCGCTAGGGTCAACGACTACCGTCACAAAGGCATGGTTTTTGGCAGCAGCGCGAATTAAGGCTGGCCCGCCAATATCAATGTTTTCAATACAATCATTAAAATCACTTCCGTCAGCAACCTTTGATTCAAATGGGTAGAGGTTTGCCGCTAATAGGTCGATGGGCAAGATATTGTGAGCGGTCATGGCGGCCTCATGCTCGTCATTTCCGCGCACCGCTAGCAATCCGCCATGGATGGCAGGCTGAAGTGTTTTGACCCGCCCATCCATGATTTCTGGGAAGCCAGTATACTCAGAAACTTCTATGACAGACACGCCCGCGCCTCTTAGCACCTTTGCCGATCCGCCGGTGGATAGAATTTCCACTCCTTGGTTCTCTAGGCTTTTTCCAAACTCAACAAGACCTAATTTATCAGAAACCGTCAGAAGCGCGCGTTTGATTGGATGAGGCATGTTAAAATTTTCACCGATGTGTCAAGGCGTGTTTATCTATTGGATATCTTATGTATTCTGGCACCAGTTGCCCCAATACATCAAGTGCTGCAACATTATCTAGAGCGGCGCAGGCTAATCGGAGGCGGGCAAAAGCGTCTTTTATTTCATTTATATCAGCGGCTCTGGGAGCCGCAAGGAGGATTCCCGCACACTTTGTCTCAACTACCGGTTCCCCGCCATGGAAGACTTCCTCGAACAGTTTTTCACCGGGGCGCAAGCCAACAATATCAATCGCTATGTCTTTTTCCGGCTCAAGCCCCGCTAAACGAATCATCTGGCGTGCTAAATCAATGATTCTCACCGGCTTACCCATATCAAGAACACTGATATTACCAGCCGGCATTCTACCACCAATCTCTCCTGCACCTAACGCTGCGGCCTGCAACACTAGCTCCACGGCCTCGCGAATGGTCATAAAAAATCGGCTTACATCAGTGTCTGTTACCGTGAGCGGGCCACCCTCTGCAAGCTGTCGTTGGAAAAGAGGAACTACGGAACCAGTAGAGCCTAAAACGTTTCCGAATCGCACTGTGACGAACCTAGTACCAGCGCCGGTGCTTTCCGCAAGTAAATCGTGCGCTTGGCAGTAGCATTCGGCGAGACGTTTTGATGCACCCATTATAGATGTTGGGTTTACCGCTTTGTCCGTGGAGATCAGCACCATGTTTTGAACGTCACTGGCGCGGCATGTATCTGCAACATTTGCGGTGCCAAGTACGTTGGTGTTGATTCCCTCAATTACGTTACGCTCAACTATTGGGACGTGTTTTAGGGCGGCGGCATGAAAGACGATGTCTGGCTTTGCATTTTTAAAAACTTGAGTTAACCGCCCTCTATCGCGGACATCAGCAATTTCACTTTGATGATTTATATTTTGGAAGTGCTCACAAACCTCGAGATCAATGCGGTAGAGTGCGTATTCTGAGTTGTCAATGAGTGTTAGGAGAGATGGTTCAAGTGCTGCGACTTGGCGGACAAGTTCTGAGCCAATTGAGCCGCCGGCGCCTGTGACTAGAACGTTCTTCCCGTGGATTAGTTGTGTCATAGAGTTGCGGTGGAGTGGGACCTGAGGCCGGCCAAGAAGATCTTCTATAGCAATCGGTTTAATTTCTATCCTGTCCTTTAACCCTGTTTTCAGATCGGTCAGTTTTGGCAGGCGAGCCAGCGTTAAACCAAGTCTTCCAGCCTCCTCTAGCAGTTTCCCGATACGTGCACCATCCATGTCGTCTTTGGTTAAAACGAGCTTATGCGGTTCTTTCCCCTGTTGTTTAAGTTTAATGAGTGCGGGTTCTAAATTTTCTAAAGTATCGATCACTTCGATACCGTGAATTTGCCGACCGATACGCCTTGTACTTTCCGCTAGGATACCGACCGCAGTAAATTGGCTATGCTCACTTTGTCGCAGGGCCCGGATAAAAAGCTCGGCTCCGTCACCGGCGCCGACAAGGAGCAATGGAATTTGATTGTCAAACTCGGGATTTACATCCGCTCCAAAATGGCGATCCTTAAAAAGCCGGTATAGAAAACGCGGACCGCCCAACAGGGCCATCAAAACGAACCACTCGATTATGAGAACTGATCGAGGCAGAGGTTCCAAGCGAACCCATATGAACATCACGAATGCAAAAATAACCAAGGTTGCGGAAACGGCCCGAGTTATAGCCCACAAATCACTGACAGATGCGTAGCGCCAGATCCCCCTGTAAAGGCCTGATGCCCAAAAAACCACCGCAGAGATAGCTGTAAATAGAGCAGTTGCTGTTAACCAAGTTTCCCTATGATGAAACGCTACCCAGAAGTCGAGACGAAGATATACTGAGATAGCGAACGACAGTGCAGCCATAATTATATCGTGGCCGAAAACAATTAACCCGCGTGAAAAGTTTTTATGCAGCATGGTCGTGCGATGACAACATTTTAGGCATATTATTTGAGCTCATAAACCAAGCAGCGGTGCATTCCAAGCCCTGATCGACGGTAAATGGCGGCACCCAGGCTAAATCGTCACGTATTGCATTATCGGTGAGCTGCAATGAACCCGTGAGACGACGTATGGCTGCATCTTGACCAATAATCGTTCCGCCGAGCCGAAGCAGAGAGGTGGGGATCTGAGGCAGTCTAGCTCTTACGCCCAAGGCCGCTGCGAGTCTTTGGCAAAGTTCTGTTGTCGATAAGTCCTCACCGTCTCTAACCAAATAGGTCGGGGCGGTGCTACTGGGGTTTTCAAGTGCAGTTTTAATGGCATCCGCTAAATTACCGCCGTAGATTAGACTCCGTGAGTTAGAGATCATCCCCAATGGCAGTATTTTTTCTTTTGCCAATGCTTCCATCAATCTAAAAAAATTGCCTTTGACGCCAGGGCCATACACAAGTGGTGCGCGCAAAATTACAGGTTTTGTATTGCTGTTTTTTGTAGCGCGGATTAATTCTTGTTCAGCATCCCACTTTGTACGACCGTAAGCATCTTCGGGCTTAGGGACATCTTTTTCGGTAAAAGCGCGTCCTGAAGTTGTCTCGCCATTCACCTTGATAGAACTCATGAAAATGAATTGTTTAACGTCGACTGAGATGGCCTCGCTTACCAGCCGGCGAGTAACTTCTACATTTAGCTGATGATAGGCTAGTTCCTCACGCTCAGACGTGTTTCCCATCGTGTGTGCGCGCGCAGCTAAGTGAACAACAGCCTCAACGCCCTGCATGATATCTCGCCAGTGAGTTTTGGTCGTAAATTCTCCAACATTTATCTGATTAATTTTTTTTGGGAGCCCACCCATAGCATTCCGGCGTACGACGGCAATTACGTCATGGTTAGAATTGATCAATAAAGGGCATAACAGTCGGCCAATAAAACCACTAGCCCCGGTGATCAGAACTCTCATGTTTGCTCCTTTTTGGCGGTAACTAAGTTGTCTAATGAGACTTCAACCACTCTTGCGGCCTTATGACCATCACCCATTTTTACGGCACTAAATGCATCTAGCATAAGGCGCGCTTGGGTCTCTCGGCTATAATGTGGGGCGGCTGCAAGGCTCTTCGCTGAAATTGCCGCTAAACGATGGGGCTGGCTGGCCAGCGCGATGGTAACGGCAGCTAATTTTTCTGGGTTTTCTGCTGGTACATGCAGGCCTGCGCCGGTCGCTTTGAGAATAGTGCTAGCCTCTCCTTTGGGACCTGCCATAACGATTGGCAACCCCATAGCCATTGCCTCGAACATTTTCGATGGGATTACTCCTTTAAAAACGGGGTTGTCCTTTAAATGTACCAAGGCGACGTCGCATAAGCTCCAAATTTTCGGCATGCACTCTTTTGGCTGGCGAGGTAAAAACAAAACGTTGGTAAGTTTGCGGCGGGTCGCTTCAGCCATAAGCATATCTCGTTCGGCTCCCCCACCAGCTAAAAGGAAGACTATTTTAGGCCGATCAATCAGCCGCCCAGCTGTATCTAGTACATTACTGAGGGCATGAGCCATGCCGTGAGTGCCAACATACCCGACAACGAACTTTCCAGAAAGCTTGAACTTGGCGGTTAGATCATGATCGCGGGCCCGTGGGCCGTAGCGCCAGACGTCTACCCCGTTTAGGACTACAGCGATTTTATTTTTATTAATCCCCCGCCTCATGAGGTTCTCCTTAAAAGAATGAGTCAGAGCGATAACTGTTGCTGAGCGAGAATATAAAAATAATTCAAATTTCTCCATAAGCCTAAGCCCAAGCCTTTTTTGCATAACGCCGACAGCAACAATAGATTCGGGCCATAAATCCCCTAACTCGAAGACAAATGGTACGCGCCTGGCAAGTCCTAACGCCCAACCGCATACGGCGGAGAAGAACTGTGGTGAAGTCGCGCAAACTAAATCAGGTCGGCGCTCGAATAAGCCGGCAAAAAAGGCAGTGAACATGAAGCTTAGAAAATCAAGCACACGCATTGTTGTGCCTTGATTGGCGGCGATTAAAGTTTTCACCCGTACGACCCGTATACCACTTACACTCTCTACTTGGCGCCAACGATTAATGTAGCCAGGAAAGATCTCTCCCTCTGGTGAGTTTGGTACACTCGTGATTATGGTAACGTCGTGTCCCCACTTCACCCAGTAGCAAGCGCGCTCATAGACGCGCGTAGCAGCCGCATTGGTTTCTGGAGGAAAATTCTCAGTTAGAAATAAAATGTTCAGAGGGGTCCCACTTTTAACCTTTGCAGAAATTTCATTTCCATGAGCAATCATTCTGTTGGCCCACCCTTAGCCAATAAAAATAAAAGGAGTGCGACGGCTGCTAACGCGCCGACAAGGGCGGCACTTGGCAAGCCGCGCATGGCAACCATCGTAAGGGCAATCATGAAAAGACAGCATACTGAAACGATTCCGCTCACCTGATCATGTCGGAGTCCGCTTTGAATTGCCATTTGGTAGAAGTGCTCTTTATGTGCTCTCCAGACTGCCTCACCGCGTGTCATGCGTCGGAATAGTGTTAAGGTCGCATCTGCGAAGAAGTAAAGCGGTAAAATCAGCGCCGGCACAGGGTGTCCTGCTGCAGCTAATGATAGTAAAAGCCAACCCAATAAAAAACCAAGAGTTGCGCTACCTACATCGCCCATAAAAATTTTAGCAGGATGCCAGTTCCAACGGAGAAAACCAATAGCTGCAGCCGACGTAGTTAAGCCCAGTGCCAGCCAGTGTCCTTCGAGGTTACCAATTTTAGCGGTGATGAATACGCCAATACCGATGGCCGCTGTTTGAACACTGGCGAGACCGTCGATACCATCCATAAAATTGAATAGGTTTATAAACCAAAGCCAAAGTATAGCTGCTGCAAACGTGTCAAAATATGGCGGCAAAAAGCCACCGAATATAGGGCCCTTGAAGGGCCCCAAGAATAATACAAGGGCTATGCATAGGCTCTGCACAAAAAGACGCGGGATAGGGTGTAAACCGCGCCGATCATCAATCCATGATGTGACCGCAAGAAATATCCCTGCACAAATGACACCGGGTAATGCGATAGGCGTATTTGGCGCGAGAAAGCTGAGCGCTAACCAACTGGGCAATAACCCGCTTAGCAAACCAATACCCCCGCCGTATGGCGTAGGCACTTGATGGCTTGAACGAGAGTTTGGATGATCAAGAATCCCACGTTGGGTGAAAACACCAATCAGGAGGTTTGTGACCTGATGAGAAACTAGAAATGTAACGAAAGCGAATAAGAGTGCGGATGCAAGAGGGAAAAGTGTAATCAAAGAAGAAATTGACATAGACATACTGTAGTTGCTCCTCGCGGTGAGCCCAAGTGCCGTAAAATCGGCGAAATCCAATGTTTAAATTAAATTTTCACAATAGATTACTGTTTGCTCAAATACGCTAACCTGTGGCGTACAACTCCCTCGTAAGGGTGATAAAATGGTGGCACCGAAGAGTAATAATATTGATGCCAAGGGCAAAGTTCATCAAACACGACGTGATCACCATTGTTCCAAGGATAATTTTCAAAACTTATGACTTCGCCGCTAGGTAAGACTTTCTTTTCACGGTTACAGCAATAAAAAATGGTATCTTTATCAAAGGATCGCAAAGTATCGAAGTACTGGTTTATTGTCTCTATTTTCATTTCTTGCATGGATGCAATGTTGATTGCCAAGCTAATTGGAGCACCTCTTAGCAATAAGGCATCGGTGGCGCGAAGGCCTAATAAACGAATTGAAGGACTCCCGAGGAAGTCCTGCACGCCAGCGCCATTATTAGTGACAGCAAACGAGTCTTTTTCCAGAATACTGGACGCGTATAAAAGATCAACAAGCAGGGTTTTTGTTAGGTTTACGTTGATAACTTGTGCGGTTGGCCACGCCGCAAGAACAAGTGATGTCATGCTTCCGAACCCGTCCCCAATGATCAGAACTGTGGGAGCACCAAAAAGGCACTGAGGGATGGTTTCTGCTATAGACGCTAGTGAGAGCGACTGACGAAGAACGTCAAGTTCATATAAGCGGTTCTGGCGGCGAGTAATGTGCGCGGCAATTTGGTCAAGTCTCTGAAATGAAGTAAAGTGCGTGCCCATTTTCCGATATCGTTTTTGTAGTAGAATGTGAAAGAAGCGTCGCAGCCCTCGAGCGGGAGCCGCATGATGCCCGAACCCACGTAAACCATATAACTTGCCATTCTCATATCGAAAGGTTTTGTGCTCATGAACCCAATGCGAAGATGCAGCGTTATCAATTTCGCTGATTTGTGCGGCAATCCAATTTATTGCAGGTTTCCCGATTAAGATATTGTTGGAATTCATGAGTAAAATCACGATTGTTATAAGTTTGATAATTAATTGATAGGTAAGCGTTCTCTCAGGGACTTCCCAATTTGCCCTAAAAAGTTAAGGCATCTCTCATTTACGACCATATGTATCCTCCAGCCGTACTATATCATTCTCGCTGATATGTTTACCGGATTGAACCTCAATCAATTGGAGTGGGGTGGATCCGGGGTTTTCCAGACGATGTGCCACGCCGCTGGGAATATACGTAGATTGGTTGGGCTTCAAATCATAGAGTTCATCGCCGTTTGTAACGCGCGCAATCCCAGCAACTACAATCCAATGTTCAGCGCGGTGCAGATGATATTGTAAACTCAATTTAGCGTTGGCACTGACGACGATACGTTTGACTAAAAACCCATCCCCGGCCTCTAAATTTTGATAATACCCCCAAGGCCTATAAACACAGGTGTGACTATTCACTTCTTCGCTTTTAGAGGCCTCCAAGTCGGCGACAAGCAGCTTGACGTCTTGGGCCCGCTCAGTAGGCATGACAAGCACGGCATCGTCGGTTGCGACGACCGTTAATCCTTTTACTCCGATCGTTGCAACCAAGGGTTTTTCCGTTCTTACATACGTATCATTTGTTTCGACCATGATTGTTCTACCGGAGGAAACGTTGCCATTTTTATCGCTCTTTGATAATGCGCACAGTCTCTCCCAAGACCCAACGTCACTCCACTCCGTATTTAGCAACACCACGGCCGCGCGGTGAGTTTTTTCCATTACCGCAAAGTCTATGGAAATTGCTGGGGAAGATTCAAAGGCAGATTTGCCTAATCGAAAAAAATTCAGATCGCTAGAGCCTTGGTGTAAAGCATCAAGTGTCGAAGCTACGATCTCTGGATAGTAATATTTCAACTCATCAATAAGCGCTTTAGCGCTGAAAAGAAAAATCCCAGCGTTCCACAGGTAAGCGCCCTCAGAGAGGTATCTCTCTACTTTATGTAGAGCTGGCTTTTCAACAAATTTTTCCACTTGCCATCCGGTATTGTTCAAAATCACCCCTCGCCGAATATATCCATAACCCGTTTCTGGTCGATCAGGTTCAACTCCAAAAGCTACGAGATGACCGTTTTTAGCCAAGGCGCAGGCGTTCTTTACAATATTGTGGAATGCATCGGTATCGGAAAGCATGTGATCAGAGGGGACAACAAGCATTAAGGCATCTTGGTCATGTGCCAAAAGGCGCAGTGCGGCCGCGCTTAGCGCGGGCGCTGTGTTGCGGGCGCACGGTTCAAGTATTATGTCGTGCGCAGTTAGTGCTAAAGCCCGAAGTTCTTCGGCTACTAAAAATCTGTGCTCCTCATTACACACAATCATGGGTGGTCCAAACGGCTCGCCCGTCACTCGCAACAATGTTTTCGCGAACATTGTCATTGATCCTGTCAAGGGGATAAATTGTTTAGGGCGTTTACTACGCGAGAGTGGCCAAAGGCGGGATCCGACACCGCCTGATAAAACGACGGGTGTAATAATTTTCGACTTCATGGTTATGTCCGATAAAAGGGCTGGCGGACTGCAGGGTTATTCAGATCGAACCATAGCATCTAAATGCTTCCTTGCGAGAGAATAATACACGTCAAGACCACCTTCAAGAATTAGTTTTTGGTATGCGATAGGGGCGTCCAATTGTATTTCTTCTCCACGTAGGGCAAACGGATTAATGGCTGTATCGTTAATTCCGCGAACGCCGCTGCGGCAGTATCGGTAGGTTTGGCGTATACATTTTAAAGCCGCCCTCGATATACTCTTAATATCACCGTAGCTGAAGGCATACCAATCCGCTTTGTCCCCTAAACGCATTTTAAGCGCATGGTTGGCCCCGATGATTTCATCGACGAGGTGCTGGCCTGTTAGAGTTGATAGACGGACATGGTTCATTCCATGAGCACCTATTACGTGACCCATGGAACGGATTTTCTCAATCTCGTTCCAATTCAACAATTGACAACTATCAGGCGCGTCGCAACCTCCAAAAAATGCTTTGCTCATGGCTTTTCTCTGCGCCGCACCCCGCATGTCAATTATCCCGGGGCATATGAAAAATATTGCGGATACCCCCAAATTTTTAAGAAGCTTTGCAGCTTCAAAATTAGATGCAAACCCATCATCAAAGCTGAGAATGTAAGATGTAGTTTGTCTTTGACGCACAGAATCTATGTTGGCAGGTGAGGCCAATACGTTGTTGTCCCTCAACCGTACGGTCAATTCTTCAAGCAAGGGCAAGTGAATGAGGGGTGTGTGGTGAAAAATTGGAATACGCACTCCTGATGGTGGACCAGCTATGCCACGAAACAATTGTAAGCATGCCAGCAATGCTGGCGCTAATTTATTACGTATATGCATATTACTATCCCTCTTATGAAAATGAGACGTAATTCCACTGGTTTTTTTGGTTGGCACGTGGAACAAGGTAAATCATGAGCATTAGTAGTTATTTTGGTCCGGAACTGGAAGTATTTGAAAAAGCTATTAACTGGCAGCGGTATCTTCGTGCCAACATAGCGACGCATTTGAAGGGTGATGTGCTTGAAGTCGGGGCTGGTATTGGCACAATGACTAAGCTTTACCTTTCTCCGGAATCAAAAGTTTCTGTTGGTTCTTGGTTGGCGCTTGAGCCGGACCCAAATTTACGCGCTTCTATTGAAGCGTTAATTTTAGATGGCACCTTGCCTGCACTTTGCGATACCCAAGGGGGGACACTGCAGGATATTCAACAAACCGTATACTTTGATAGTATTCTTTATGTTGATGTTCTTGAGCATATTAAAGATGATTATGGCGAGTTAGCTCTCGCTATTAAACATTTAAATATAGGTGGACGCCTCATTGTAATGTCTCCGGCACATCAGGGTCTTTTTAGCGCGCTCGACCATCTGGCAGGGCATTACCGCCGGTACAACTATAATTCACTGGTTGGGCTGACGCCACCAGGAAGTCGGGTCATAGAGGTTAAATACCTAGATTGTATCGGAATGGTCGCTTCATTAGGAAACCGTGTTTTTCTTCATCAAGGAACGCCGAGCGAGAATCAGGTGCGTCTTTGGGATAGGGCAATGGTCCCTTTATCTCGTTTTTTTGATCCTATCTTTCAATACCGAGTGGGGAAATCGATTTTAACGGTGTGGGAAAAAACGGCCTTCGTTAAAGTCTACACCGGAAATAGGCCGGGTCGGGGAATACAGTTTTGATCTAGACCCGCGATAGCTGCTCGCCCCATGGCCAATATACCCTCATGTGTGCTTCCCCCCAAATGAGGAGTAGCGAGAACATTTGGCAAGCCAATTAGCTCCGGGTCGTCAGGCGGTTCGGTGGTGAATACATCGAAAGCTGCTCCGGCAAGTCGACCATTTTTAAGTGCACTCTTCAAAGCCTGTTCATCTACGAGTCCGCCACGCGCAGTATTTATTAAAAGTGCGTCGGTTCGCATGAGCCTTATGCGGGATTCAGAGATAATATTTTTTGTTGAAGCGTCAAATGGAAGGTGAAGGCTAACAATATTGGATGTTTCCAGTAATTTCTCAAAGCTACAGTCCTCGATGCCATGGGTCGTGTAAAACTTCGAAAAATTTCTAATGTCATAGGCTAAAACTCTACAACCGAAACCCCGAAGCAGGATAGCAAGATCTTTTCCCACATGTCCGCACCCGATGATTCCCACTGTTTGATCGGAGAGTTGGCGGCCAGGTTTAAGTCTCCATGTGCCAGCGCGAATTTCGCGATTGGTCTCCGATACGTGGCGCAAAAGATTAATGGCAAAGCAAATAGTGAGTTCTGAAACTGAACGTTTGTTGATCCCGCCACTCCAGCCAAGGGAGATGCCTCTTTCAGTCATTGCATCTAGATCTAATTTATCAAAGCCCACCCCAAATTTTGAAATAACACGAATTTCCGGTAAAGCTGTAAGAATTCTCTCAGTTATGGGCTCCAGGGCGATAATGGCTTTTTCAAAACCGCGCAAGAAATCGATTAAGCCATCTCCTTTAAGCGGCAGTCCAGCGTCATTAAATTTCGTGCCGGGATAGCGAGCTTCCAATTCGGTTCGTAAAATTGGATTTTTGGAAAACGAACGGGAACATACAGCAACAGCGGTTTTACCCGTACTTTTGACCTTGAGCACTACTTGGAAATCCTTTCAAACAGGATTTTATGGCGACCATCTTCACGAAGGATATTCTCAATTTCCGCTACATCCTCTGGTCGGTCTACTCCGAAGGTAGGGGTATCGTGGATACAAGCATAGATGCGATGCCCGTGTCCCAAAATTCGAAGAAAGTCGACTGATTCTGTGATCTCAAGTGCCGTCGGCGGAAGATTAGAAAAATGAGTCAAGAAAGCTCTAGAAAATGCGGAAACACCAGTTTGGCGATACATCGGCCGATTGTTTCCCTCCCGTAGGAACGGGATTGCCGCACGAGAAAAATACATCACGTTGCTGTTTTCATCGAGGATAGCCTTCACAATATCGACGTTATCTAAATCCGCGGGGTTCCTAATGACGGAGACTAGGTTGCTGCATTTTAATTGATCATCATTATGGAAGGGCGCCACTAAGGGCGCCAAGACGTCGGGATCGAATAATGGTTCATCGCCTTGAACAATAACTGCAATATCAGCGTCAATTTCTTGTTGGGCCTCGGCTACGCGATCTGTGCATCGCTCGTGAGTGGTAGCGGTCATAACCGCATTACCGCCATAATGGACAACTAAGTCGAGGACTTCTTGATCACACGTGGCAACCACAGTTTTGTCGATAGCGTCGGAGAGATCAACGCGGCGGCGTACATGTTCTATCATGGGCAAGCCAGCAATTTTAACAAGTGGTTTTCCTGGGAACCGCGAAGAACCCATGCGGGCCGGAATTACAGCGACGGTTTCTTTAACCCTCAATCTTACGCCTCCTGATCACTGGGGTAATACACCGCAATCGACATTAATACATTGACCGGTGATTGCGCCGGCCCCTTTGGATGCGAGATAAACACAGAGCTCGCCAACTTCATGTGCTCTTGGAAGGCGTTGCAGGGCGGCATTGGACTGAGCGAATTCCTCTAAATAACGTTGAATGCCCTCACCTGCCGTTTTCGCTGGGGAGGCTTCTTCTGCCAGTGCTTCTAAAACACCAGGAGTTGCGACGTACACTGGGCAAACGGCATTAACTCGAATTCCCGCTGAACCTAACTCTTTGGCAAGGGACTGAGTAATGCCGTTAACGCCAAATTTTGTGGCACAGTATGCGGAGTTACGTGCACTTCCGCGTTTTCCAGCTAGGCTTGAGACATTTACTATGCTGCCTGAAGTTTTACTTCTAATGAACGCAGCCGTAGCAGCCTGACAGCCCCAAAGTGTACCTGTCAAATTAGTTGCTACCATAGTGTTCCAAAATTCTGGATCGATATTTCCGATATCCCGCCATGCGGATAATCCAGCACAATTGACATAAACATCAAAGCGCCCCGTCCAATTCATGGCAAATTCAATGGCGGCTATGTGATGACTCGCTTTGCTGACATCCATAGCATGAAAACAGCAACCTTTTCCGAGGTCATTGGCGAGGCCGTTATCATGACGCGCGCCGAGAACTGTGGACCACCCTGCTGCAATAAATTCTTCGGCAATACCGGCACCGATACCTTTGGTGCCACCTGTTATGATTACTGTTTTTTGCATATCCGCCCTATAGGCTCGTTTTATTGTTAGATAGTCATACAACTAAAACCGCCATCAATGGCAATTTCAGCGCCGGTGACGAATCCTGCGGCGTCGGAAGCCAGCCACAATACGGCACCACTGAGTTCTGTGGGTTTACCGTATCGCGCCATTGCGGTATGGCTGAGGATGGCTCGTTCACGTTCTCGATCAATAAAATGTTCCATACTCCATTTTGTGGGAAAGAAACCCGGCCGGAGAGCATTAACACGTACATTTTTTTTCGCCCATTCTCGCGCTAGATTTTGAGTCAAGTTCTTGATACCAGCTTTCGCCACGGAATAGGTAAATGCTCTCGATAAAGGTGGACCGGCTGAGGCTGAAGACATGTTTATGATCGAACCATTCTGTTGTGCCAGCATATAAGCACCGAAGACTTGGCACGCTAGCATGGTTCCCGTTATATGCGAATCGATAATTGCTCGCCATTCTTCAATGGAAATTTCCATGAATGGTGTTGGAGCGTTGATGCCCGCTCCATTGATTAATATGTCGAGGCCACCGAAGCGTTTGACGATAGCGGTCAGGCAGGTTTCGTGCTGGGCTTTATTTATCACATCGATTTCAAGGGCCATAGCTTGGCCCCCACTATCAATGATTGCTTCGGCAATGCCAGTGGCTTTTTTCAGTCGAATATCCAGTACTGCGACCGCGACCCCAGCCCTTGCCAGGGCATTCGCTATTTCGCCACAGAGGTGGCCGCCGCCGCCGGTCACAGCGGCAACTTTCCCTTCAAGATTGAATATTTCTGATAAATAGCTGGTCATGTCACATCCTCACTAGCAGTTATGTGGTGGTAAATCTGATGCATATCAGAAAACACCGTTACCGCATATCCATCGAAGGGCCGTCCGCTGTTACGACCGATGAAAGCCACGTTGGTGGCTTCTGCGACGGCTTGATCCTCTTTGGTGTCGCCAATAAATACTGCCTCCGGTGACATTAATTCCTCCCGTCTCAGAATATGTCTGATGGCATCTGCTTTATCCCACGACCCCGGAAAAATACCATTGAAAAACTTTTGCAAGCCCCGAGCTTTAATTACTTGATTAAACTCATAATCGGGCGATTTTGAAACGAGATATATTGGCACTACCCCGTGAAAAAATGTCAGAAAAGCTGAAGCTCCTGTGACTTCTGGGCAAGCAATCAGCTCTTTGAAGACAAATTCATGAAAGGCAGCGCTTAACTGGAACTCGAGGATGTGGGTATAAGGACGCTTAAGAATATTCTCATAGATATGGCGAAATTTTTCAAACCGTAATACGGAATTATGGCTGATATGGTAGGCCATAATCTCTGGTAAATGATCAGGGTGACCAGAAAAAAGCGCACGAAAAGCTCTGTCCTTGATGCCGATGGATTCGACCAAAGTACCATCAAAATCGAGAATTATTACCTTAAATTTTGATGTCATCAGTCGTTTAGGCGGGCATGCCGGATCAGACCTTGCGTCCCTAACGCCCACTCGCCAAGTAAAAAAACATCTGATGATAGAGCGGTAAACGTAAAGCCCTCGTCAAAAACTGCTTTAATATTTTCAGCATTGGGAGATACAATGTGAGTGCCACAAGCTATGCCAGCGCGCTTACAAGCGGCAATAACTTTATTTGCCGCTTCGATAACCTTTGGGTGATCGAGTTGACCGGGTACTCCGAGTGATCCCGAGAGATCATACGGCCCTATCATTACACCGTCTAATAGCTTAGTGTCTACAATTGCTTCGATGTTTTCTACGGCAGAGGCTGACTCAATTTGTATAATCAAGATCGATGTCTCGTTCCATCGGGACGTGTACGAATCAAAATCAAGGCCGTATCCTTGCGCGCGCGAGACGCCGAAGCTACGACGGCCTACCGGCGGGTACTTGCACCATTCCACCAGCGCAGCAACTTCATCGATAGTTGACACCATTGGCACGATGATACCATCTGCACCGCTATCAAGTAGCCGCTTTATAGCTTCTTCATTGTGTGATGCGATACGTGCTAAGCACGCCACACCTGCAGCTTGGCTGGCAGCGATTATGCGCTGGCTTTGCTCAAGCGTTATCGTGCTGTGCTCGATATCAATGCCCATAATATCGACCCCTGACCGCACTAGGACTTCTGTGACCTGTGGATGGCCGATGGAGGTCCAGCCTACAAAAACCTTATCTCGACCCCTTAAACGGGTTTTCAGTGCCAATCTGTTATGACATGAAATCATTATAGTTTTCTTCTCTGACCCTGCGGCCGTTTAGGTGCCTAGTGATTCCCATTTATTCTGCATCGACATGACTCGTGGATCAGACACTATCAAATGCCACACTAAACCTTGGAAAGCTTCGGAGTGCGGAGTAATTGTGTTTGGGTTGACCGTTGGAATGATTACACAGGCATCTGCGACTTTTGCAGTGTAGCCCCCATCCCGCCCGATTACACCCATGATTTTAGCTCTTTTGGTAATAGCAAACTCAAGGGCGTGAACGATGTTGGCGCTGACATTTTTCTCTTTGTTGCCACCCCCGACCGATAGGACAAAAATACCATCGTTAGCATTTAGCTGGCTACAGGCAAGCCACTCGGAAAACACGGTGTGCCAGCCCTCATCATTGGTCCGTGCAGTTAATTCTGCGACGTTATCGACTGGCGTATAGCATTCCATACCGCCGATCTTACGGAAGTCGTTTACCGCGTGGGTACAATTGGCGGCGCTACCACCAACGCCAAGAAAAAACAGTCGGCCTCCTTTGGCACGGATGTCTATCACCAACCTGATCATCGTATCGATGGCCTCCTTATCTATTCCTTCGAGTATATCCACAGCTTCTTTTATATATTGAACAACGTAAGACAAATTTTCTACCTCATCATTTAAATAAACACCGCAGTGAACTTATTGCCGCTGGGCTAAAACCCGACCAAAGGAGCTTAGTAAGTTCATTTGAAGAAATTCCTGAAATCGCTGGCGACCCTCAGGCCCCCTATTTTCAAGCATATACGAGACGAAGCGCGGAACTTGGATTTTTGGGTTTGTCTCGACCGCATGGATGACGGCTTCCGTGTCGAACATGCCGGGGGTGCTGAATTCAAGAACGTTAAAGCCGTGTCTTTCCATTAGCATGGTTAACCCTTCGACCGAGAATACGTTCAGCCGATCAGGAGGAAAAATATTTTGAGCTTGGTCCCAAAGAGTCATAATATCAAATCCTGTGGACAAAATCCCGGTTATAAAAATAAGCCCGCCCGGGCGCAACATCCGCCGGGCATGGGACATAGCACCGTCGATATTAGAAGTACGGTCAAGAACCTCAAACATTGATATCGCATCGACTGAGTTGTCTGGCATAGCTTTGGATATATGCTCGTTTACGATATTTGTGCTGTGTGCCAGAGCACCGGGGTTAATTTCACAAATTGGGTTGAGTAAAGTCTTGCGAGAAAACCTACCAATTTCTGATAAACAGCGGGCGTAGACATCATGATGTGTGCCGATATCAACAAAATGATCTGCGTCAGGTAAATACTGCTGTGTTGAGTCGATAATCCAATCAACACGAGGTAATACAATTCTCTCTACCCGAGCTAAAGCTGTTTCACGGGATAGTTTCTCTCGCCAATAGATTTCCGCGTCCGAATTTGCATAATACCTTTTGATGGATTCATCGTCCGGCCGGGGAGAAACCCAGAGAGTATGACACCTTGGGCAGGAAACGTAATCCAAATTAAATCGGCGAAATGTTTCCGCGCGATCTGATGCACCGCAACCTGGGCAATCACAATTCACAAAGGTATCACGCAAAAATAGATCATTAACATTTTTCTCAGCTAGCTGGACGTAAGCATTGAGCATTTCCGCTGGTTTGACATCGGCTTCGTTATAATGATCGACTAAAAATACACTTTTCACGTCACGCTGCTCCGGGGTTATTGCTCGCGTCAAGATAGGCTTTCGAGATAATTTCCATGACTCGCCGAGCATCATGAGACGAGCTGATCGTTACAGGTGTGTCTTCATCGATGCAACGGATCAATTCGTTGACCTCAAGCTCCCAGGATAAATCTTGATCAAAATAGGTTACCTCCTCAGACGGGTTCCCCACCGCTGCGGCTTCATCTTCGAATTGTCGTTTTGCTGTTACCAAGCGTTCCCGGCCATAACTCCCACTCTTTGATAATAAACCTTCTACAACTATATAGCCATGTTCCAGAGTAATCTCTAGGCGGAACGTATGCTTCCAGAGAGTTGCCGAAGAATGAAAGATTGCATTCTGCCCGGTTGAATTACGCATGATTACATACGCATTATCCTCTACATTAAAATCCCAATAGGCACGACTGCTGAAACATTTTACATCTTCGAAATTACCACAGAAGTAGCAAAAGAGGTCGAGCATGTGAATACCTTGGTCGAGTAAAATACCGCCACCAGATATGGATTCGTCGTTACGCCATGAATTGTGGAATGAGATACCACCGGATTTTCCATATAGGCCGCGAAGGTTTAATACAGCGCCCATGCGTCCGGCATCAACGATTGCTTTAGCCTTTATGACAGCGGGATGGAAACGGTGATTGAAGCCAAACATTAATTTTACGCTGTGTCTTTCGGCTGCAATAATGGTTTGGATGTCGTCTAGGTTGCGACCTGGGGGTTTTTCGCAAAACACATGTATGCCGCGACGCATGGCTTCGACACAGATTTTTGGTGAAAGTGCGTTCGGCGTACAAACGAACATGATATCGGGCGACTTGTCGAGCAGAGCGTCGGTAGTGCTCAATACAGCACATCCTGATAGCTCTTGGCGCGTGTTGGCATTAATATCACTGATGCCGATTAATTCGAGCCGATCAGATTTTTCAATAACCTGTTTGCGGATTTCCCCCATATAACCGTAGCCTGCAATTCCGCAGGTAAAAACTGGCTTACTCATGTTCCTAGCGGCTCATTTTATGAAAACGAAGTTAATAACCGGGACATAACACTATCATTCACGGGAAGGAAATACTCTTTTACGTATTTAACGGCAGCTTGCCGCTGACTCTCGAATTCGATATCCGGCATGGCGATGACTATTTTGAGCACCGTGCTTATCCGTTCGTTGCGAGAAATCTGCCAATGGAACGTCTGCAGTTTGAATAACGGATCATAACTTAGCTTATCTCCTCGGTTGAAATGCACGATTGGTCGGCCGAGCATGACGGCCTCTAATGCTACTGTGGTGCCCCAATAAAGCACCAAGTCGCTCTTAGAAACGTCTTCATTGATGGATCGGTTTGCCGACACTTCCACATTAGCTGAAAAATTTCGCCTATCGCGGGGTAGTTGTTTAAGCATTTTTTTTAGTGGATAAACTGGGTGGGCACGAATTATAAATAACACTTCTGGAGTAATGCGTGCTTGAGTTAGCGCGTAATCAAGCAGGACAGCTGCAGGATGAACGCCTTCAAGCGCCACAAGCACGCGTTTTTTTTTACTATTATGGCGTCTTGGAATGGGCGGTACACCCCTTAAAGTCTCATAGCGGAGTGCACCACCTAGCCAGATCCGTTCTTCTGGGTAGGAACCGTATCGTGTGATTATATCCAATGGGACCATGCCGCTAGTTATGATGGCGCTAGGCATGGGAGCGAAGTCTGCTTCGTGTTGGCTCAAGAAAATCCCAATGCCGGCTTGTGTTACAATTGAATGCTGGAAACCATAAATAGGTAAGGTTGGATTTGCCTGCTGAAGACCCCGAATGAACATTCGTTCCCAAGGATTAGACTCGAACGTCATTGCGCAGCCGAGCAGCTTGTGAGCTTGCGCTATATTAGTGGCTGCCTTTTCGTGAAGATATTGAAAAAAAGCAATATGCCAACCACCTTGGGCAAACACCTCATGAATCATTGGTGATGCATTCATTCTGGCTATTTTGAGATTTCTGGGTACCCGAAAGCCCTGGATAAGGATTGCTTTAATACATTCGAATAGTGCCTTTACAATATCTTTGGCTGTTATGTAGCACTCAATTGGTACCACCCATTGGTCGGGTAGTTCACGCATGTGACGATAGCATAGATCCTTTTCCTCGAAACCCTGAACAACGGTGAGTAATTTTTCGCCCGGTTTGAGCCGCGATGATATGATACGGGGTAGCCGGCCGAAAAACTCATCTTGATGATAGCCAGCAATATCGAAATTATTAGCATAAACAAAGCTTTTGATCATATAAACAGGTGTTTCAATTTTTTTGACGTGCCCGAATATTTTCTTTGCTGAACGAACTTGAAAAAAAGTGGTTAAGGCACCTTTGATTAATGACAGCCATGATCGCGTTTGATTTCCGGCGCGGGCAATTAATAAACTTAAGGGCCATGCGTAGACCTTGATGGTTTCGTTCCTCAAACGGGCGGTTTCTCTCGCCAATGCGAAGATGGGCCATGGTGGTTGGTCTACGATTAATTCTTTACTAGACGCCTGAGCCAAGTCATCCGCGCAGCGGAAATCAATTAAATCGTTGAGTAGCTCAGATAGTGGTGAGATAAAACGATTTCTTGATGCCAAATCGGTTGCCCACCAAACTGGGTTATCCCGGTTAGCAACCGATATTTTCCCGACCGCATCGACATACTCATTGACGATAGTGTTGCTGTCGGACTGTGCTTGGGGTCGAGTGGTAGTATTGGCGTCTGCGTCCCAATAGCGATCTCCTGCAATGGGGCGGATGCCTCCAAATATCCGATACAGAAAAGGGCTGACGATAATGATCACGCGTTGACTCCAAGCAATTGTTGAATTGAATTATTAGAGATTTTATGCAGTTGTTCGGCCATCGCTATCCGTATGTTTTGCTTAGCCAATTCCATGCGTGCTGAACTTGGGTTTGTAAATCCTTGAAACGGGGTGACCAGTCAAGGATTGACCCCGCTCGTTCGGCGGCAGCAATGAGCACTGCGGGGTCGCCGGCTCGTCGTGGGGCTTCTACAACTTGTACGCTCCGCCCCGTAACGTCCTTTACGGCTTGTATCACGTCACGAACCGAGGAGCCGTTACCCGTGCCTAAGTTAAATGCCTCGGTTTGACCACCGTTAGTCAAATAGTTTAACGCCTTGGCGTGAGCGTCTGCTAGGTCACTGACATGGACATAATCACGCACACAAGTACCGTCGGGTGTCGAGTAGTTGGTGCCGTTAATGGCGAATGGTTGGCGTTTAGCTGCTGCAATTAACGCACACGGAATGGCGTGTGTTTCCGGGTCGTGTGATTCCCCAATTTCGCCTTCCGGATCAGCTCCGGCCGCGTTGAAGTATCTGAGACTAACCGAATGCAGCCCCCATTCTTGATTAGCTTGTACTAGATATTTTTCAATGTGATGTTTGCCTTCGCCATATGGGTTGACGGGATAGCGGGGATGTTCCTCAGCTATCGGTATGACTTTGGGGTCGCCGTAAACAGTGCATGAACTTGAAAAAACAAAATACTTGCAGGGTGTCTCTCTAATAACGTTTATAAGTGTCTCTGCCCCACCAACATTGTTGTCATGATAAAGGCTCGGGTTTTTCATGGATTCACTGACGTAGGCAAATGCTGCAAAATGCATTACCGCGACAGGCTGATAGCGTGAAAAGACATTTTTAAGAAAAATTATATCGCGCAAATCACCTACCTCCAAGGGCCCCCATTTAACTGCTGAGGTATGACCGCGGCTGAGGTTATCAACGCTGATGGGTAAATAGCCACGCGCGCTCAACGTTTTGCAGGCATGGCTGCCGATAAAGCCGGCCCCACCGGTAACCAAGATAGGTACGTTCATGCGGGGGTTCCTTTTGGTTTGCCAAGTTTCGTTGAGGTTTGTCTTATAATTTCACGGAAGGTACCTATGGCCATGTACTTCCATACAGTTGTCCCAAAAAAATCGCCGCGCAGCGCGCGCTGATAATCTCCAAAGGCAGCGACCCACTGGCCGCGTTGAAAGCGGCTCCAACCGGCGCAGGCATCGTTCAACGCGCGCCTTTTGGAGATCTTGCGTGCCAGAGCTGGATTGGTCGCATCCAGATGCGAGAAATGCTGCTCTAAAATGAACCGTTCACACTCTTGAAAATCAGGGCCAGCACTCATGTTGGCATCATGAAGAACGTAGCTACCTAAGCTTTCGTGCAGGTAATAGAACTTTCTACCTACACGCGCGAGCCGCATCCACAAGTCGTAATCCTCTACTCCATGGCCTCGGCGATCTTCTGAAAATCCACCAAGTGATACCACTGCATCGCGACGGACGGTGACAGCGGAGGGTGATAGGCAATTACCGTGGAATAAGAGATCAAGGTATTTTGTGCGGGGTCCATATCGATGATTGCGAACGGTGGTTCCTGCTCGGACAAAGTATTCGTCGTGGCAAACTAAATCGGCACCGGTTTCATGTAAGGTTTCGCGTACACGTTCAAGTTTTTCTGGTTCCCATAGGTCATCAGCATCAAGAAATGCTAGAAATTCTCCGTGTGCGACAGTAACGCCCGCATTTCTTGCACCGCCTAGACCTTTGTTTTTTTGATCGATGATAACAAAGGGGAAGCTTGCGTTAAAACTCTCCAGAACGTGCAATGTTGTATCGCTCGAACCGTCATTTACGGCGATAACCTCAAAGGCTCTCTCATTTTGGGCAGCGACTGAGTTCAGCGTCCCCATTACACTGTGAGCAACGTTGTGGCAGGGTATAATTATGGAAAAAAACGGCAACACGGTATTTTTCCTTAAGCGTTTTTTTGAAATATCAAGTTGAACATACCATCATGTTTTTTTCCACTTGATACTGCGAAAAACCCAGCCGTTTGGAATAGATTTTCTACCTTAGTTCTCTCATCCATTGTTACTTCGATTAGGACATGGCGCAAAGATGGTTCACGGAGCGTTGAGGCTGCACCGCGCACTATATCGAACTCTGGACCGTCGACGTCGATTTTGAGATGGGTAGGGTTTGGTAGATGTGTGGATTGTTGACAGAATTCATCGAGCATCCAGACATTAATTCCCACCACGTGGGCGGCCTCCCCGGCCTCGATCATTCGCGGACCATGCAAAGCACTGCCGCCCTGCAAACTCGATAATGGCAACCTATCTAGCCGGCTAAGGGCGCCAAGGCCGATTGGATAAGCTGTGAACTGTTCAGTAAAATCATTGGCCAGAATATTTTGATTAAGCCTGGCAAAGTTTATGGGTTCAGGTTCAAAACAGACTGCACGGACTGATTTGGGGAAAAGATGGGCTGCGTAGAGGGCGTATAGACCGATGTTTGCGCCTACATCGTAAATTACACTATCGGGAGCAATAGTCCGCTCTAGCCACGCAGTGGTCTCTGGTTCTTTGGTGAGTAAAGTGTCTGCCCGCCAGCGTTCTATTGGAGATCCGACATGGACAATGATCTTGCCATGTGGAGTGAGAATTTGTCGCCGGTCGTCAATGCTGGATAAGCTGAACGCCGCGGCTTTCCGCATCCACTTCGGACCATTAGTGGCGGTACCAGTTATGCTCGAGACTAATTTTTTTAAATTGTCCTTTATGATTTTGTTCATGACCGAAAATTCGCTCTCGCAACTGTATCGGCCAAGTCACCGATATCCGCCGTTCCCTTGGGCCAAACATGGCCTTTTAGCTCTGACTCTGTTAAAGGCTTGCCCGCATGGTAATCTAGGATGTTGGATAGCATGGTTCCTAGATGGTCGGCATCATTGGCCGTGTAGGTCGCGCTCCGTGACCCTTGCATGGGTGGTGTGGTTCTTGCCGGTACATGCCGATAGCGTGCGCTGCCGCCCCATAATAAAACTGGGCAACGGATGTTCAAGGCTTCTTCGATGGTAGTTGATGCGTAACTAACAAGAAGGTCTGTGTTCGCGAGATCATCAAGAAAGCTTCCGTCAGTCTTGATTTCGAAACATGCTGATTTCGGTAAGAGCTGTTTGAGGGCTTCAACGTCGCACTCTAGCATTGGCCGAAATCTAATGACTAAATGAGTGTTTTTCAAACCCTCAACAGCATGAACGAGGTCAACTAATCCGTTGGCAAACTCGTTTGAAGTTTCATATATCCAAGGCCGCAGGCCAACCAGGTTTTTGTACGTGCCTGCATGAAGAACGCGCCTGTAAGGGGGGTTTAAGCCTTCAGTTTGGATCGGCTTGTATCCCCACATTGACGGGAGAGAGCACGATCGTCTCATTTCTGGCATAATCTCTGAAGCCAAAGCGGCACTATAAGGTGATTGAATGATTGCCGTATCAGCCAGGCTGCTTACCAACTGACCCTCTGCAAGTGCTCGTTGTTCGGTAGCAGCGGCCAAACTCTCGCCGGGGGTATGGCTGCCGTGGGAGACCAAAAACCGGTGCAGTCCATGTCGCCCTGCAGCTTCTGCAAGTGCTACGTCGGCGCCCCAATGAAGGGCGTTTAGAATCACTGAGCTGACCCTTGTCATTGCCAAGAGTTCAGCGGCCTCATTGGCGAGCAGTTCGGTTAGTACAGCTTCGGTTATCAGTTCATCGCGATATGGCAACAACCCAGCGCGAATCACAGGGTCGGGTAATGCCTCCCAAACATCTGCAAGTTTCTTTTTGAGTGCGCTATCATGATCGTGAGATGGCTTAGGGGCTGCGATGGCTGTAATTACGATCTTGCCGGCCGCCGCCTGAACAAGGGTACGTACCGGATGGATCACATCGCGCCATGTGCCGGTAGTCCCCCGTATCTCGACCGTTCGCTTGGCGTGACGCCGGTGTATTTCATCGGTAAGGTTACCCATCCCGTAAGAACATCCTGGTATGGCGACATGGCGACCGATGCCGCACAGCCGCAGAACTAAGCGGCTCATGATACGGGTCAATCCCCCCGCGAAAGGTAAACGTAGCCAGGCGCGAGCCGATGGAGCTGTTTGGCGAAGGGTATCCATTAAGGCTGTAAGCGCAGCGTATCGTGCCTCGAAAACTACCCACTTTCCCTGAGGTGACGGTATTAACCAAGGGCCGTGTCTTCCAATCAGTATCCATAATGCCAAAGCTGAGGCGGCCATATAATGTAGATCGCTCAACATGGTCAGTTTAGCAGCCTGAGGGATACTCGGAGCCGACTTAAAAATTTGCTGGCAATCCCTATCAACCCGTCGGGTGCGAGCAACAATTCGCAGGTGGGCACGATCATCGAGGATGTCACTGGACACAATAATTGGCCAAGGACTCATAGCTAACGCCGCACGAGCATTGGGTGTCATGGCGATAACAGCGCGGCAGCGGGGACGTTGGAAGAGGAGGCGAGCCGCATCTGCACGTGTGTAGACTAGAGCTAGTGGCCATGACGAGGAACTATCTAAGGGTGCTAATTTGGTCATTATTTCTGGAATGAGTGGGTTAAAGCGCGATTTTTAAGCGTTCAAGGTATTGTTCTGCTAACCAGCGACCATCATCATCACGCACATCGATGGTTGCCCAGAAACGATCTATAGGTATGATGTCGACTTGGTCACCGAACGGGTTGTTTGTCGCAAGAAAATGGGGGCGGAAAAGGGAACATATACCAGTTAATTCTTCGTAGAGAGCAACTTCCGAGTTTTCACCAGCGCCGCTAATTCGATTCATCTGTCCCGCCTCACCGCGACGCCAAAAATTATAATGTACTGGATGGCATGTGATTAACGAATCCGATTCTTGAGATTGGGCATTCTTAATTAGGTCATCAATAATTTCTCTTGGGCGAAGCGGGTGAGTAATTTCCAAGAGCATAAGATAATCCGTGCTGATAGCCTTTTGGTCGAGCCAATTTGCTACAAACGCAAGAACATCGATTGTAGTGGATTTGTCGCTACTCAGTATTTTTGGACGCAGACACTGTTCAATGCTACCGTGCGGGGGTGTTAAATGTTTTATGAAGCGTTCGTCATCGTAGGCGACCACCACCTTGTCGAGTTGTGCTGACCGGCAAGCTTGCCGGAGAGTGATCTCCCATAGTTGATGGCCGGCCAGCAGCATGCGCGGCGTGCCATCATCAGCAAAGCAATCGTCATATCTAATTGGAATGACAGCTGAAACCTTCATAAGTCCCTCACTAATTTAATGTAACTCATGTCAGGTCTCTTTGTATTAGCTCTATAACGCGAACAACACGTTCCGCCCGTTCTTCGCTTAAGGCGTGGTGAATTCCGTGGTGATGAAATACTCTTGCGGTGGGTTCATAAATAATTCGATGATTATTACTCAGTACTTTCTTCGCCCAGTCTTGGTCTTCTACGCCATGGATGTTTTCATTAAATGGCGTATTTTCCCAAGTTGTGCGGCGGATCATTGAGTTTGCGTTGTGGAAAAAATAGTCTCGTTTCTGGGTTTTTCGATCGAGACCAAAAGTGATCCAGAGATCGCGCTTATCAGTTGGCGCTGTATCGGGAAGGGGTTCTTGCCGTCCGTAAACCGCAACGACGCTCGGGTCACTGAAATGCATAGCTAATCTACTGAGCCATTGATCGTCAGCCGGAATGCAATGCCCGGATACCATGGCGATAAGTTGTTTTTTTCCGGTCGCGATACCAATATTTAGTGCGCGTGAGAAATTGAACTCTTCGTCGGTAATGTCAATAATCTCGCAGTCAAATGCTTCTGCGATTTCACGGGTTTTATCTGTCGATTGGTTGTCTATCACAATAGTCTCAAAGTCGTGGTAGTCCTGCATGGATACGGCATCTAAGCAAGATGCCAACCACTTGGCTTCATTTTTAGCGCGTATGACGATTGAAATGCTGCCACTCATAGGAATTTCTCCAGCATAAGATGACCAAATGTGAGGGGCTCCCCCGGTTTAATTGTATAGCGCAGAACTCGGCCAACAACCCGGTCACGCAAAGTTGGGGACAGGCCGCGCGAAAGTGTCAAGTCAACACTAAGGTCCTCAAGCAATAGTGTCTCTCCGACTTTCATTGTGCGTGCAACAGTTAAGCTAGTCTCGCGGCCGAGAAGATGATCGATTTCAGCTGCTGAAGTGGGGCGAGGTTTTCCAGTCGCTCTCGGTAAAACAACTCGAATAATCGGCTCCAGTTCGATATCCGCAGATTTAGGGATCACCAAATGGGTAGCGCCCATCGCCGCAGCCTCAACAAACCTCCTGGTATTTTGAGCCATGATGGCGAAAGGTGCGGGTTGGGCAGCGAGCCAAACCAGTTGCTCTAAATATGAGATTGAGTCCTGTTCTTGGGTGTCGAAAAAATTGATTAATTTTCCCGGCGGTACAATTGCTGATACGGCTGCATAGGCCTTGGTTCCAAGACCATTTACGGAGACCATTATCGGCTTGCCGCTGGCCACTAGGCCCTCTAAAAGCTCGGTATTTCCCGAGATTCCAGAAGGGGACAGCCATGCCGCGACATCAACGTTAAGGGCGGATTTATCGGTGTCCGGCCCGGCAGTTGCTAAACCACCTTCAACGGGAAAGTCTTTTAAACATGTGTATACACCGATGTTTACAGGACCAAATATGCCGGTTTCATCGGGCGTCTGGCCGAACCAAATTTTCATAGTTAAACCAAGTCTAGAGTTATATTAAAATTTTTGGATAAATTGTGAAATGCGGTTAGAGTTTTGGAATCAATTGGAATACCAATCTTTCTTCGAACTACGGCCTCCCGAATTTGTGGGTCGCCGGGAAACATGACGCCTCTTGGGTCTTTTGCTGGTTCAGCACGCGCCATGTCAGTAAGGCTTTGCATCCGTCTACAAAAATCGTCTTTTTCCCCAACTATATCAGTGCGCATTACTAGATAAAATTGCCCTAAATGCCGGGGTTGGTCCATAGGAGCTGTATACATGGCTGGAATGTCTCGACCTACGGCCATGCCACTCAACACCCCGCAAAGAATTTCTACCATTGTGCCTAGGGCGTAGCCTTTGTATGCGGCGGAAGGGCTACCTAATGCCATTAAAGAGGTCGCGACGTCGGGGTCTTGGGTTGGCAGACCGGCGTCGTCTGCCGCAAGGCTATTTGGAAGCTCTAAGCCAGTATCGCGATGGATTTTTAGCTGGTTCCATGAAATTACACTAGTTGCCATATCTAAGCAGTAGGGCTCAATTTCCTCGCGTGGTGCTGCCATGCAAATGGGGTTCGTGCCGAACAGAGGTCGCCGCCCCCCGGCGGAAAGTACAAGGGCATCGGCATGAGTAAACGCAAAGGCAATATAACCTTGCCTTGCTGCTTTAAGGACAAAACTTGCCATGGCCCCGGGATGACTTGAATTAGCAACGACTACACCACCGATGCCCGAAGTCTGGGCCATTTCCATACCGTAATCAATGGCCTTCATACCGGCTGCATGACCAAAGCCATTGTCGGCATCTAATAGCCCAAATGCCGGAAACTTATGAGCGAACACCATATTCGGGACAGGGTTTTTTCGCCCCTGCATTGCTGACTTAACATAATGGGGTAATAGCCTGACTCCGTGAGAGTCAACGCCACGGAGTGATGTTTCGCAGAGGCCGTTAGTAACGGCGTCGTTTGAAAACTCGTCTAGTCCAGCGTGCGCGAGTACTTGATAGGTGAAAGATGTTAAATTATCAAAGGTAATGTGTTTCAAAGCTTCACCTCGATTGGGGCATTACTTGCCCGGAGGCTAGCGTTGGATGCATCAATTACGGCAGTTGAAATCAGACAGTTTTGGAAAGATGGACGGACCCGGTCGAGATCACTCAATGAGACTATACCGTTACGAAAAGCAGTAATATCGCGGATGAACTGGATGACGCTATCAACTCCATACCCCTGAAATGTAGAATTGCCAGTCAAATCGTCGATCCACTCAGTAGTGAAATATGGGTTGAGGTCCCGGACCCCATTTTTATCACGTACAGTTTGGACACCGCGGTTTTTCTGATCCGCTTGGAACCGACCTAATGTTCCAACCACGTTAATTTTCTGGTCTGACAGAGCAGAATTGTTATCGGGATCTATCCAATTCGAAATGTGCGTTGAGATGAAAGACGTGTCATTAGGCTGGCGCCATTCAATCACGGTCTGCATTGCATCCCATGTATCAACCCCATTTGAGCGCAGATAGCTTTTTTGTCCCCAAGTGGTAACACGGTGTGGTTTAAAACCAGTTGCCCAAGAGAGAAGGTCAACATAATGAACGCCGAGATATTGAAAGATGTTACTGTTTTCAGCCCATGAACGGAGTGTATCTCTCGGAACCGATTTGCGTTGGCTATATTCAATGGTGGCATACAGCAAGTGCCCGAGATCTCCGTTGCACACGGCTTCGCGAAATAGGAGATTAGATTGGTCCAACCGTTTATGAAACTCGACTTCTGCAACTACGCCAGCTTTCCTTGCTGCATCCGCCATTGCCTTGGCATCCTCCATTTTTGCTGCCATAGGCTTAACTACTAAACAATGCTTGCCAGACTGAATTAGTGGAATGCAAACTTGTGCATGAAGGTGGTCTGGAATACTGACAATCACGGCGTCAGGTTCGAATATTTTGGCCGCTTTGACAGGCAAGGTTTCAGCATTATAGATTTCAATATTGTTTCCACTTTTGGGAAAGACTTCGATGTCTTTCCCAACGCCCATTTTATCGGCAAGTTCAACAGCCTTCGAGCGAGCTATTTCAGCGCTTTCCAGCCGTGTTGTGGTTATGGCTATGCGCCCAACTAGCCCGGCGCGGCGCGCCTCAAGGACGGCGGGAAGTATTGTTCCTTGATAATCGGGCGCTCCTCGTCCGGTTACATACATCCCTCCTCCGACTATAAGGATATCTAGCGGTGTCATTTTGAGTTGTTCGCCCATTCCATAGTATTTAATCGATCCAGACATCGCTTGGTATTTTAAACTCTTTGCGATCATCTCTCTTTTGAAACGCGCCGACTAGCAATAAGTTTTTAGGCAAGCGAGCAACCGAGCTAAGCCAGCGCATGGATCGAACCCAGTCAAATCTGTTATGGTTGCCAAATGGTAGGTTAAATCGTGCAAGTATTGGTGGCATCCACGAGGATGAAATTCGCGGCACCCGTAATGGATTATGGATAGTGATTTGGAAGGTCATGAACAGTTGCTTATAGCCGTTTACTTCATAAAAACGTTTGTAGAGGCTTGGGTTGACATTGACAAAGCCGTGATCAAAGAACGTTACTGGAGTGATATGGACGATTACGCCACCCGGCTTAAGCAATCGATTCATATTGCGAAGCGCAGTTGGTAACTCAAAAATGTGCTCTAAAGTACCCGAATCCAGCACCATGTCCGCAACCGCGTTACAGTCTTTAGGTAACGTTTGTGTAAGGTCTAAGATCCTCCGTGCTTGATCATTAATATCAACATCGATGTAATCTGAAAAACCCATAGCCTGAAAAATGGGTGTTGGGTTTTCCAACCAACCAGAGTCAATAACCGTTTTGAAACCGTTTCTGCGGAGCCATTGGTTAGCTTCGCTATTAGAAAAACTGCAAATCTGGGAGCCCATGGCCCACAGATTTCCTCGCGTGAAACAGCTCGAGGCCGCTTTATGGATGATATCGAGGGATTGAATTCGAATTCCCATATAAAATACCTTAAAGTATATAAATGCGGACGCAACATTGGGAATTTTTAGAATTCCAAAGTGCATCCGGTTGTGCCGTATATTATCTATGTGGTCAAATTAAGCCCGTCTCACCGGCTAAAAATTCGACATGTTCGGCAATTGCAAGGGCACTGGTAAGGCCGGGTGACTCCATGCCCCAAAGATCAAGCCAGCCACCTTCATCTGCCCAATCAAAAATAAAATCTGGTGCCCCATTCCCGGGTGTTTTAATTTTTGGTCGGACGCCTGCGTAATCAGGGCTTAGTTTTAACGTATTGTAATTCAACAAATAACGCTGAATTAGGGGTGTGAGGCGTTCTTTCAAGTTATCCGCCACGCGATAGTCTTCGTATGATGCTGCGGCATCGACACTTGGGCCAAAGCGCAATTTCCCGTCAATGCCGGGAGTGGCATCGACCCTCTCAGAAATTTTGCCCGGGATTAAATCGGGATAGATTATACGCGACACCGGCGAAGGCCCTGTAAGTTGGAGGTAAGATCCTTTCACTGGGTGTGCTTCGGGAATAGTGCGGAGTGGAAAGGTTGACCGGCTGATTCCAGTTGCCCAAATACCGGCTGCATTTACGACCCAACGCGCGCGGACAAAAGTTTTTTTACCACTTTCGTCAATAGTGTACACGCGCCAGAACCCTTTTTCCGGTTTGCCACTGATTACCCGTGATCGGGTGGCCAGCGTAAGCCCGTGGTTCCCGCCTAGTACAACAAGTGATAGCATTAGGGCGTAGCTGTCTACAATTCCACTTTCAGGGCAAAGGAGCGCAGCATCGCATTTTAAAAATGGTTCAAAACGATGAATGTCGGGTCCGTCAATCTCAAGTAGCGGACTGAGACCATTGCTCTCTGCAAGATTTTTTATTTTAATTAATCCGTCAATGTACTTCGGAGCTGTGGCGAGAAAAACCTTACCAATTTTTTTATAAGGGACGTCATATTTTGAGCAGTGGTCATAGAGCAACTCGCGGCCACGCAGGCACAGTTGCGCCTTTAGGGACTTTGATGGATAGTACGCTCCTGAGTGGATACATCCAGTATTTCGCGAGGACGCGCCACCGCCAAATTGATCGGCACGTTCTATAATCAAAATTTGTTGGCCGCGCCCGGCTAATCGCTGGCCAATTGCAAGTCCGATTACCCCTGCTCCGATAATTACAACGTCAAAGTCAAGCTGGGACATATGGTTTACATTCTCTTAAATGTAATCAGGGCGGATTTAAAATTTTGAAAAAATCGGTTCATATACTCTCGCGGCGCACCTGTCACGGTGATGCCACCGTGAAACGGCGCGGGCCACCCGCCCCGAATACGTATGTTTTGTCCCCCTAAAGTTTTGATAATTGACTGCGCCAAGTCCGGGTCGCCCAGCTCTATGTAAACGAAATTACCGGTAATACCACCGTTGTGGGGAATGTTTATATTATCGAGGGAGTTTTTTAAAAAATGAAGTCCTACTTTAACCTCCTTGATGTATTCGTTGATGATGTCAATTCGATCAAGAAAAAAGCAAACTGTCTCTGCCGCCAGAGTGCTGGTCTCGTAACCCGTACGAGTGCGTGCGACGAATTCAATAATTTTAGCGGGGCCGGCAACAAATCCAATTCGAACGCCGGGTAAACCAAATCCTTTTGAAAATGATCGCATAATGAAAAGGTTTTTATGCTTTTCGATCAGACGGATCGCTGTCTCGCCACCGAACAGATAGTAGACCTCATCAATAACAAGTGCTGCGTTAAAGTGTGCACAGTAGGTTGCAATGCTATCAATCTTTTTTAGTGTCAGATACCCTTCAATGGGAACGTTTGGATTGGGCAGAAAGACAAAAGCGGTGTTGATATCGATATTTTTTCTTAGAGCATCCAAATCAATTTCATAATTTTCAGAATAACCAAAAATTCGAGGTTCAACGCCAAACATCTTTGCATATATTGGATACAGTGCAAATGTTGGTGATGGAAACACGATATTAGTTCCTGCTGGTGCGAGAGATTCCAGCAATGCCTTAATTGCTCCGGAAACGCCATCCGTAATAAATAACTGGTCCGCATCTAAAGCGGACCAATCAGCAACCCGTTCATATAGTAATCCAAGTTCTGGGTACTGGTTAGGTCGACACTTTGCGAGATGCTCACCGAGCTCAGAGAGAATATCAAATGAATAAGGGACAACACGTTCGTTTCGGTCAAGAAAAAGGTCTGGTGATGTCATTCTCTCTGACGAACCAGCGCGTGCTCGGCGAATATTTAATAAATTCTGATTAAAACGAAATTTCATACTCGAGATTAGTCTTTTTCTGGGTTGATCTTGATCACGGTCCAAATAAAAAACCGACGTTTGACAATCCGTCCCATGGTTTTGAATTTAGCTTTTTTTATTCCATTTATTGAACTTGTATTGCTCAAGGCACAATAAATGTATGCATTTCCCTGCTGTCTACTGCCGGCATCCTCGCATATTCGATTTAATGCCATTGCGTAAAAACCGTTGCCGCGAAATGATGGGTTCGTTCGACATGGACCAATGCAGATATCTTTAACCCCACCGAAATTCCCCAGAAAGGGGCCAAAATTACGATCGCGTCGATCTGCCATCATACGGCTGAAATGGGCTAATTTTTTTTTAACAAATAATGCGTAGAGCTTGCCCCCAGGCATAGCCGGCGCAATTGCATCATGCAGGGCTTCTAACGAACCTAATTCATACCCTTCATGGACGATATCTAGAATTGACTCGGGCTGATCAAAAACTTTGATTTCAACGTTCAGAGGGTTTGATGGTGTATCGCAGGTTAGCTGTCGACTGAACAGAATGAACTCTTCTTTTGAACTGACTTGTCCAGAGAGAGTGGCACATATGTCGTGATACAGTCCAGAGAGAAGCCTACGTAAATTTTCTGGAGTTAAGTTAGCATAAGGTAGGGTCATTTATAATGCTTTTTGATGGCGCGATCTAGACGATTATCGTATTACTCGCGTTGAACATTGGTGTCTCTCCTAAATTTCTGAATAAAGCCATAAAAGTATGCGCTATTTTTCGAAAAAAAGCTTAATCATTTTGCCGGCAGCGGTATTTCTTTCATTGGGGGCTCTTGAATTCGGCTTATGGGTATTCCGGCCATGGGCTTGGTTTCATCCGCGTGGGTTTAATGCCGCTAATTTGCATTACCAAAGCACGATTTATGGTGACTATATCAATAATGCAACAGATGTTGATCCTATGACAGGTGACTTCCTTGCGACACCGATTATGCGTCAAGCGACAATTATTACAGATTCTTACGGAGAGCGGAATGACCGATCTCCCCATACAGCATTCGCCGTAATGATGGGAGATTCAATGGCAAACGGTGATGGAAATTCGCATAAAGATATTCCTACTCAACAGTTGAGCCGAATGATTAAAAAACGCGTAATCTTGCCCTTTAAACCGAGGGGGTATGACCGCTTTGGCGCTGCAGCCCTATACCTTCGACATCGCAAACCGACTAAAGCTGCAACATTTATTTTTTTACTTCATGACCAATGGTTTAGGGAACCACTTGCTAGCGTTGCGCCCATTGATCAGATTGACCGGGCGTACTTACGTGACGACTTTAATAATCTTGACCCAAGTTGGCAGGCTAATTTTCAAAACTTTAAAGCCGAACTTCGGGCTTGGTCGGGTAATGCGATCTTGGCGCGCAAAACCAAGACTACTATTAAACGCACCATAATTCAGGCTGTTTCAAAAATGGGGATTTATCATCATAAGACAAATCTTGTTTATCTTCCAAATAGAGGTAAAAAAATAATTTTTGAGCAATTGCCCGAGGATATTGTTGATATTACCCATGGACACGCTAAATTCGATCGATTGTTCTCTGGCACTAAAAAACTCGCAGCTATTGCGCAACGTGAGGGTGTAAATTTTCTCGTCGTTCTAATTCCAGCTAAAGAATATCCTTATAATCAGTTTCGGTCTTCACCTGTATGGATAGAGAACTATGGGCCTGCATCGAAATTTAACCGTGCTCTTGTTAATGCGGGTATAAACACAGTTTTTTCTCATCCAGTATTATTTGACGCAGTGAAGAGAGAGATCGAAGATGGTGCTCCACCTGTGTATTGGGGGGATGATGGGCATTGGGGCCCTTATGGTATTCGCATAACGATGGAATTGATTCGCGACAAGCTAATTTCGCTTAGGATTTTAGAGCATTAAACGGATTATAAAAAAGTCTGGTTGCAAACATTTCGCTTAGATTAATAAGGTTGTGTGCGATGGGTTTCACGTCCGAAGTTTTTATTTTTTATTTTTTGCCACTCACATTGCTTCTATACCACATAACATTGCGCCATAGTATTCCTGGTGCGCTAGCTTTTCTTAGTTTCGCAAGCTTAATTTTCTACAGTTGGGAAATGCCATACTACCTAGTATTATTGGTTGGCTCGATTGTGGTAAATTGGATGTTAGCCCATTTTATCGTGCGGACAAAGAAAAAACCCTTCCATATAGCCGCTATTTTTTTGTCTGTAATAAGTAATTTGGGGCTTCTTGGCTTTTTTAAATATGGCGAGTTCTTTTATCAAAACTTCACTGATTTTTTGGGCATAGTTGGCACGGGTCAGAGTGCAGTTGAACACTCTTTTTTGCGAGATATTATATTGCCGGTGGGTATTTCCTTCTACACTTTCCAAACGATTAGTTACCTGATTGACTTATACCGTGGAAAAGTCTTGGAAGCTCGGTCATTTGTAGAATTCCTCTGCTACGTATCCAGTTTTCCACAACTTGTCGCCGGCCCAATCGTTCGTTATTCGGAGCTCCGTGATCAGTTTGCAAAACCGAGGGTTTCATTAAACACTATTGAGTTGGGCTGTTTTATCTTCATTATGGGTTTGGCAAAAAAGACATTGATTGCGGATTCCCTTGCTCCGCTCGCAAACCATATATTTGATGGCTCATTGGCTCATAATGCGTTGATTACTCTGGCGGGCGTTACTGCATATACCTTACAACTCTATTTTGATTTCTCTGGTTACTCGGAGATGGCTGTTGGCATAGGTTTGCTCCTTGGGTTCCAATTTCCACAAAATTTTAACTCACCATACAAAGCTTTGAACATTAGGGATTTTTGGAGGCGATGGCATATCACTCTTTCAAGCTGGTTTCGTGATTACTTGTATATCCCGATGGGAGGCAATCGCAATGGCGAGGCTAATAAAAAACGAAATTTGCTCGCGACGATGGGATTAGTGGGCCTGTGGCACGGTGCTGGCTGGACATTTGTTATTTGGGGCGTAGGCCATGGGGTGGCGTTGGTGATAGATGAGTACCTGTCACGCTTTTGCCAAAGCACTGCACTCAAAGCCCTTCGTCGGGCGTGGGTGATTTTTGTAGTTGTATTGTTATGGATACCATTTCGCGCTGAAAACTTGAGCGTGACCGGTCAAATTATTGAACGGATTCTTTTTGGTTGGTCAGGGCTAGATGAAGCCGTGCGGGATTTAATCGGATTGCCGTCTGAGGTGAAACTTGCGTGTTTAATTTTACCGTTTTCTATCTGGGGGGCTTTGCGGCTCCCGAACGTATTTGAAATGAGTCCGAAAACAAGTCTGGCCAAGTCCCTTATGTTAAGTGTGTTACTAGTGATCAGTATTTACACTTTGCTGGCGCGGGATTACGTGCCATTTTTATATTTCCAGTTCTGAGGGTTTGCGAATAGAAGTTAAGAAGTTTTAACAGACGTTACGGTAGCGTGCGCGGGTAGCTTTCACCGCAACTTCGGCAGGGGCTGTTTCCAGCTCTTGTTGTAAAATTTTTAGGTAACAACCTGTGCGCTGAAAGGCCCGCCCGTCCCTGTGCGGATCTAGGTCATCGGCAAACTTGCCACTGAGCTTTACACATGCGTCTATATCCCGATCAACATGATTTCGGACAACTCTCTTTAGAGCTTCAAGGCTGTCGAATACGACTCGATTATGAAATTCCACAGGTAAAAAATGACGCGTGAGTCTGGAAAGGTCGATAAAAAGTGTTGGCGTTCCAGACAGCCAGCACTCAATTCCTGCGGTACTAAACATGGCAGTGATGGCGAGATCACTTATATTTGCAGCGGTGCTTGGTGCAGTTTTGATTGTGTCTGATTTACCCTTTATAATATGTATCCGCCTGTCTGCTACTAATTGTTCGATTTCAGGCAGTTGATCCATGATTTTGCGGACCATTGAGTTTCGTTTTGGTTTCCAAACAATGATGATGCTCGGCATCTCGTTGAGCATCTCAATTAGCGTCTGCCAGATTTCAAGATGCGTCGCAGGACTCAAATAACAATCAGTGTACATGCCTTGGTCTAAGAATGAGATTATGAATTTTCCTGAATACGCCGCAGGGGCTGTGCCAGGGTCTGGAGCCAGCTTATAATCTTGGTAAAAACCTGCAGTGACGATATCCATGTGTTTATGACGATTAAAAAACTGGCGTTGATATAAGTCACCCCAGGGAAAAGCAATATCTTCCAAATGCTCTACTTCTGGAACATTGTAAATATGATTGCTAAAATGGCTACCAGCACTAACACCGCCACAAATTCGAATCGCTTGATGGTTAAATGGCCCTTCGCCCAGCATGTCATCCATATGCCAAATAATACTTATACCCAGACGTGTAAACAGGCGAGCACGATTGTGAACGTGGAGCTCAAATATTTTTAGGTTGAACAGTATCCATGATCTAAACGTAGACTCCGTCCCCCAAACGAGAGAGCAGGCTTTAGCCATGCAGGCTAGTTCTTGAATGTCTAGGCCCATCCCGGGGCCTGGGACAATGTCATCATTTGGGTCGGGTTTTAGCCAAGAAGCCCGCCAAAAGGGCTTTGCAAGATGTAATAGTCTAAACCCATATCGGCGGGCAAGGTTTCGATCTTCTTGTGTTAGGGGGCTAACATCTGTGATGATAGTGATTGAGTCGGCTTCAATTCTTGAGCCGGGCCACCAATACATGTCATTTAGTTCATCAAAAGAAAATGGAAATGGGATGCTTCTCAAAACTGCAATCCGGTTTTTTTTTATACTTTCTGCAAGGGGGGGAACGCTGCGTAAACCTGATAGGCAAGCCTCAAATCCATAGCGAACCGTGCGAGCAAGTTGGCGAACCGGCCCGCCGCAGTAGGCGCGCATCATAGTCATGTCTGCATCAAGGCTATGATATGGGCGAGGTGTGTAACTCCATCGAAACTTAGGAGGGTTAAAAAATTCGAAGGTTCGGTCAGAAAACTTTTGTTCGATGAACTTACGAAACGGATTTTGTCGTAAAAGTAAGATGCTCGGCGCAGTGTTGTACAGTGATGAAACAGTCGACAATTCAATTGGACGTAACAAGTATCGCCATGCAAGTCGGCCTAGGTGTCGGACGACTAATTCTTCATCGAATTGGTTCCCACCGAGAAAATCAAGGACATCGAGGTTGGTTCTCCATTCGGAGATAAGTTCGTCAACCATGTTTCGGTTTGTTTGTTCAATTTTCTCGGCGACCGAAGTTTCACCGGAGAAAGTCCTGCCGTAATCCATATGTGTGAATTGGATAAATGGCTTTCCAATTACCATACTAACCCATGGCACTAGGTGATTCATTGTGTCTGTTGAGAGGTAATAGTATATACACTTAACATTCTGTCGATGATTAATCTTAAAAATCGTGAACAATGATGATAAACAAAGAATGTCAAGCCAGACTTCTACATCTTCACTTTTGACATCAGTTGGCGTCGAATTTTGAGGATTAGCGCTCTGCATTATTTCTTTGGGCCAATAGGGCGATGTGTTTTAAAACCGGATGGATAACGAAATAGGTGTCGCCTGCCTCGCGTGGTTCTGAGCAGGCTGGCAATACACCTGTTTCCTTATATTTGCGCAAAACCTTAACAAGAAGGTCGGCACGGATAGCGTTGTCATATAGACTATCTACGTCAATGTTGCTCGGTGGCGCCGGGTAGCGTTGGCGGCTGACAAGTGGTCCCTCGTCAATTCTAGCATTAAGAAGTATAGCGCTAACCCCGCAATCGTCGCCTTCGAGTAAGGAGTAGTAGATGGTTGTGCTGCCGCGATATTTAGGTAACCAACCCGCATGCATATGGAGGAATGGCACCCCTCGCGCTAATGTTTGCGCTGCAATGATTTGCCCACCATAGCCGGAATAAATCACTAATTTTGGCGCAAAACGAAATAGTATTTTTATAAAATTTGCGTCGTTCACATCTTTAATTGCGGTATGGGAGTGATCCCACCCTTCTCTGCGAACAGTTGTTAATAGTCGCTCGCTGAGATCTGGGAGGAATAATTCTGGTGTTGAGGCAGCACTACTTGATCGCACATAACGTTGATCCTTTGTCTGCACGGCCTTTTTTTCATGAATTCCTCTCGCCCCATATGTAAGCATTTTCATGGGAGCCAAGCCGGCATGGGTCATTGCTTGGGCATAGGCCTGAGAGCGAGCTGTGAAAGCTGCTATAAAGACGACACCATTAAGCAATAAGGGGCACCCCAACTCGCTGGGTAATTATGTTTACAAATTGTCGCTCGCTATCTACCAAACGTGATAGCCGAGCGCGTTGAACTTCAGAAAGGCCCTGTCGAAGTGCACACAATGTATCCATAACTTTGAGCATACAATTGAGGCTGGAAAGCGCCAAATTTGTGTTAACAGCACATTCAAGGACCTCTGCTAACCTTAGATAAAGTTCCAGATTCTTGTGGTCTTCCCGATCAATAGCTTTGAAAGTACTATCGTAGCCTGAGTGTACTCTTTTTGTGACCTCAAATTTTTTAATTAATTGAGCCAACCAAAATTGTGCGGCGTTACTTAATTCCGACTCCCGCAAGACTACAGTTAAGATAGCCTCAAGAAGATTAGCCGTCACCACATTAGCGCCGGGGATTGGTAGCTCTCTTACCATCGGGTTTGGTGCTGGTGCAGGGGCTATGCTTATACGAGCGGTTTGCCGGTCATTCTTCCAAGCTTTTAAAAAAGTTAAGCCTTGATAGTCAGAATAAAAATAAGTTTGGCGATCATCTAACAATGGACCGTGGGCATAAGGATACTCTAGGCTCACTCAATAACTCCAGCTGCAGTTAGCACCTTGGTGGCTATTTGTTTTGGCGTGGAGGAGCGCGTCGCGTTTTTAATTATAATGTCTGCTGCAACTGGTTCCGGGAAGGGTATATCGATGCCCACAACATTATTGATATTCCCCTCGATTGCGGGGGCGTATAGGTCTTTTGCGTCATTCTCAATTAAGTTTTTCATGGGTACTGAGACATATACTTCAAAATATTCAGAAAACTGTTCGCGATTAGTGGCACGCATCTCGGGAAATATCGACAGAATACAGCAGACAACATTGATGTCTTGGTTGTCCAGCCAAGAACAAATTTTGGTAATGCGTTCTGCATTCGCCCGCCGCCCAGCAAGAGTATACGAGTTTGGGTTCTTCGTTTGGCCAACTATTGCGCGAATTTCATCTCCATCAACAAGCACCGTATTTGGCGCACTTTTTTTCCATTGGTTGCAGACCTCCCTCCCAATTGCAGTCTTTCCCGCGCCTGAAAGTCCAATTATCCAAATAACCACTTTTCTTGGAGCCTTTAATTTGAATCAGGATTAAAAAATTCTAAGATAGTGCCGTCAGACATCATAGCACAGGCGGTTTCGTAATCTGAGACTGTGTCGAACTCAAGCCATCCACCATCGATTGTTACAGCGTGGATTTCAATGCCAAGAAGTATCATTTCCATTAATAGGTCTGTCATATAAGCATTTTCAACTCGGCGATCCTCCATCCATGACCGGTAGGTTTTTTGTAAATGCGCGCGTGCTCTCCTTAAGCTAGACACGCCATTTCCTTGAAAACGCATAAGGCCAATGTATTGTCCGTCAATCTCCTCAATTTGGCTTACTTTGGCGCCGATGTTAAGGATGCGCTGAGCGCAATCCATTTTTAGGCTCTCCGCATCGCTGAGCGGGTTGTCAAACCTAAGTTCCCAATAGGTTTTCCAGTTTAGGTCAATTATGACTGAAATTTCGTGGGGGCTTGCTAACAAGGTCCGTAACACGCGTGGTTCGTATACAATGTCGCCGTAGGAAACTATAAGGTCGTTTGTAAAATATTCTTCGCCCGAAAATAGGGACTCAACCATATTTGTTGTTTCCCACTTAGCGTTATGTGCCTCGCGTAAACCCGGCATTTGGAGCATTTCGCGTTTATATCCTGTAGCAACAATGATATTGTTGATGGTCTCGGCGCGAAGTGTTTCGACTTGACGTTCAATAAGGGTTTTGCCGCCAAAAACTGTGAGGCTTTTTGGATATTTTTCGGTGTACGGGTGCAAGCGGCTTCCGCGCCCTGCAGCCAGTATTATTGCATTTATTCCCATGAGGCTTCTCCCTCAATTAATGCTCGTACAAGGCAAGAATCTCCTATTGGAGCACCCGTGCGTTCCGGATGCCACATCACCCCGGCGACAGGTAGTTTTTTGTGGTACGCGGCTTCGATATTACCGTCACAGTCAGTTGCCGCAATTTGAAAGTTTTCTCCAATACTGTTGGACCGGAATCCAAAGTTATGGAAAGAATTCACCCTAATCTGCTTCCCATATATTTTATGCCATGCGGGCTTTATGGATACGTCATGGTAAACCGCGGTATGTCCTGAAACCGCGTGCAGTTCGCCCCCGGCCAACTGGCAAAGGACCTGGAGCCCCCGACAAACGCCAAGAAGTGGCAAACCACATCTGTAAGCGCGCTTGATAGTTACTTCCTCAATAATATCTCTTTCTGGCGACGTCCCGCGCTCCCCGCCGCCAGTTAATATAACAAGATCTGGAGATAGGGCATCTAAATAGCGTTCGGGATCGCTCAGGCCGTTGGGGACTAGGACAGGAACCATGCCATTGGCCTCTAGCCAATGGATCCAATCTGTTGCTAAAGCGCTACCGATTTCTCGTGGTTCGCGGTTTTGGAATGTCCGCATTGATAATGCGACACGATACACCATCAGTATTTTGCCGATTTGACTGAGCGGGCACCGCAATTTAACTCAATGACCGATGCATTCTGAAGTTCACTGAAAATTCTCTCTCCACATCCGATGGCGGCAGGCAAGCTAAACTCTGCACATCTGATAGCCATATGGGAGTTTGCCCCGCCAAAACAGGTGATTAGACCTTTAATATCGTGCGAAAAAACCCAATCAAAACCGGGATCTGCACTTTCTATCATTATAATGTTCCCATCAAGCCCTACAACATTATGAGCTGTTAATCTCAGGCTTGGCCCTATCACTGCGCGTCCCGTGATAAATGTTGGGTGACCCAAAGGGATCCCGAAAACATCAATTTCATGGGGCTCGCGGATAAGGTGTGGCAATCGAAGTGCCCGTGAGAGATTATAGGAATTACGACGGAGAGGAAGACTACTTTTAAGCTCATCCGGTGTTTGACTGAAAATTTCTTCAATTTCAAAGAATGATAAGTCATCAGGTTCTAGTCCATTGGAATGACCCCATTTTGTAAGCGCTACAAGCGTATCACTAACGTATCGGCTAAAAGCGAATTTAGACTCTTCCCGAGCCTTTACAGAATCAACTATGTAAGCTAGGAGCTCGTCAGCGGATAGATCATATCCGAAGTCTGAAAGTAATTCACCTATTTGTATTTTTTGTGCTGCTGTCGGTTCATGCACATTGAGTTTAGTAGCGGTATCGCGTCCAGAATGACCGAGATAAAGGTCAGGTTGCTCATCATAACGTTTAGACAGAATGTCATAAGTTCCGGGCCGCAGGTGGCCATACCTGCCGAGAAACTCTACGTCCGTCACCTCTTTTAACCGGAGCTTTCGCATATCGGAGACCAGTTCATAAGCGATGGTGTGGATCCCATGCATGAACCCTTCGGCCTCACTAGCTGAGAACACACCGCGCTCAACTAAGCTTCGTAAAAACGAAACTGCGATAAAGCCATGCCTAGCTAGTCGGGCAAAAGGAAGTGTGCCTTTTGTCCTACATGAATCTAATAACGCGCGTGCATCGTCAAGTGGGGAGATTGTATTAGCATTGGTGGCCTCTTTAAGAAGTTGGCGCGTTAGGTTTAAGTCTGCAGACATGGTCCCGGTGCGAGATTTAATGGCCGATTTTGTAAGCGCTTTTAAACTTTGTTGAAAAACGTTTAAATCTCTATACGTAAAGCCGGCTTTAGATAATCGCATGTGGTGTTTAGGGAAGGAAAAGTCTAAGCAAGTGACAGCAACGTCAAATTCGATTTTATCGTGCAGCTCACGCCGCTGACATAAAAGATCAAGCTGGTAATTAATTAGTGACTCAGCGAACTCGACCTCAATATCTTCTGGGAGAAATGAATTCAGGCTAAGTCTTACGTCAACGTATGGCCGCCCAGACAAACTTATAATCAAAGGACTGTTGACCCGGCGATACCCCATATCGGCTCGGGCAATTGCCCATACCTTGTCGGTTATCAGGGTTCGATATAGAGAAAAAGCGAGAGGTCGAGGAGTGTTACCGATAATTTCTGCCGGGTTCCAATCTGGCATCTCACCAAAAATAGTTGCCGTGCCAGAGAGTCTTTTGGCGGGTGCCATCTTTGTTGTGAGGTCTTTTTGAATGTTGGACAAGGTATAGTTAATGAGCTGGTCAGTGATTAAGGTCCAATTTTTTCGCGCCGCAAGTGGACGAACTTGCAAAATGTAAACTTCATCATCGGTATTGATACAAAACTCAATGTCAAGTTCATGATGGCCTGTGGCCATCTCAATTTCTATTGCACAGTCAATCAACTCACGAAACCGAACCGAGCGTAGTTGATTTATCGCGGCGCGACGGATGAGAATCGTTTTACTCTCAGTCCCTGAAGTTACGGTATCCGTGCGCCCGCTGAAATCATCATAGTTGACCACATAATAGGGACTTCCTGTGTCTAAATCGCGTGTGAGTAGAACACCAGAAACGGCAACCTTAGAAACCATAGGTTGAACCAAAACCTGATCTCCAGAAACGGGATTTTGATAACTTGAAAAAACTGAGTTGACTGCCGTTAAAATATTCTCTTGTGTTGGCTCAACGTTGATCAAACTTAAATTCACACCTGCTTGAGAGTCATTTAAACCATCTTCATTCGCCGCGCTTGATCGGATTGCTAGTGGACTTTTGCCAAACTTCAAGATGATCTGTGCAATTAGTCGCGATTGGTTCTTCAGCCAGCTGTCCTCATCGATGGCAAGTTGAGAGCAAAAACGTGCCCGTTTCACAAGACCTTGAAGAACCTTAAGGGTCCGCGCTTTGGATGTGAAATGGAATTCACTTGATGAGCGGGTTAATTTGGTGTTTTCCATACTAATATTAGCGCCAGCAAAAATTGAGGGTATTCCTAGGAAATGGGCTGAAGTAGACCGTAAATGTTGTTTTCATAATAACTCGACATGTCCATCAGTTGCTCAAAGAGATTGTTGGAAATACCTGATTTCAGAGTCTGGAGCTTCTGGTTTCGGGCATTTGGATCCAGCACTCTGGGACAGTTAGCCTTTTTAAGAGAGTGTTCTGTCCAAGCTGTTTGCTCGCGCTCTAGAAATTTGCAAATTCGACTCATTTGAGTATCTGTGTGTTGGACCATATCTTCAAAAGTTATTGTGAGAATGCGCTCGGGTCTTTGGGCCTTCTTGTGCTGTGAAATAGATTGCTGAAGGAGATCAATGACGGTTCGCACACATCTTTCCATGGCGTTTAACGTGCACCATTCTTCTTCATATCCAGCGCAGTACCATGGTAAAATATAATGTTTATGTTTAATGCTTAGCGTAAAGGACGTCGGGTCATCTAAAAATCTTTCACCCCAACCTCGCGTGTACCATGAATAGATATTATCAATAGGATGCCGGTAGAGTTGTATCATTCTGTAGTCGAATTCGAGGCTATCGAGATATTCAAGATGAACCATAAAATCATGGGTTTGGTAGGGAAATATGCATTTTTTTTCGCGAAGTTTTTCGATTACGGCTGAGCCATCCTCATGGGACAGCCTATCGATATAGAGCTTCGGGTTATAATAGTTTAAAATACTCGTTTGGTCGTTTGGCCGGAAATTAGCGTTGCGTGATAAAAGGGTTTCGTAGGCAACCTCATTAAATATCGTACGCATTGAGGATTTTGCGAAATCGCGATCGATAACACCAAAGAATAATGAAGGGACGATATGTTCGAGAAGTGTAGTGAACCTTAGGTGTTCACAATCTTGGATTGTGCCAATTACGCCCGAAAATATTGATTTTCCGCACCGCGTAATGCCATCAACGAAAAGCAGGTTGTGGGCTATGTTTTCCTGCAAGGCAAATTTAGGATTGTGGGGCATGATCTTAATGTCCTTGTACTAGACGCGTGCTTTTACAATTCACTCCACACTGACCAAATAGGTAACTCGACGCCGGCAGCGATCAATTTCCTGCGGGCTTGGTAAAGTCCGTCCCCAACAAAATTAAACAGATGTGCGGTAGCTACAGCATCAACGCGAGGGTCTGCGAGCCCCTGCGCTAAATGACGCGAATTACCTGCCCCCCCCGCGAGAATAATTGGAACGTGCAGATGAGAAGGTAAATTATTAATTATATCCAGATCATACCCTTGTCCGGTCCCATCTCGGTCCATGGAATTCAGGTATATTTCACCAACAGGGAGTTTGGAGATTTTTCTAAGCCAAAACGATGCGTTATTCTCCAATAGTCTTCCACCGTTTTCGACCCACATATGGTAGTCGTTGCCAGTATCCCGTTTTATATCGATTGAGGCAACGATACATTGTTGGCCAAACCGCTCAGCAAGTGATTTGATAAGGTCTTGATTTGAGTAAAGAGGTGAGTTGACAACAATCTTATCTGCGCCTGAGCACAATAGACGGTCAGCATCCTCTATTGACCGCACGCCGCCACCCGCGGCTATAGGCATGAAACAATCTTCCGAGACCCTTTTTAGGTGTTCACAGAATGTATAGGGATCGCGGTTTTGCCTTGATACGTCGAGCACGATTAATTCATCAATCGATAGTGAAATATTGGAAAAAACGTAATTGGTCTTTAACCAGTTGAAATCCCCGACTCGCTGGAGTCGAAAATTCCGGCTCAACATGAAATAGCCTTGATCATAAAGGAGAGTAAAAATAAGTCGACGCTTAAGCAAGGTTCACTTATCTCAAAAAGTTCTGCAGGAGAGCGAGACCGTTAGTCTGGCTTTTCTCAGGATGGAACTGAGTAGCAAAAATATTATCATTTTCGTAGGCGGCGGCAAATTGGTCACCGTGAACACATGTAGCTACATGGCCGTCAAGTCCTTCAGCAAGCATTCTGTAGCTATGAACAAAATAAAAGTCTGCCATATCAGGAAGATTGACAAACAAACGACTATTTTTAGGCCGCCGGACAAGATTAAAACCCACATGAGGAACTTTAATGGGTTTGTTTTTTGATTGGTTGAATTTAGTTACTACACCCGGGATAAGGCCGAGACCGATCACTTGACCACCTTCCGTGCTTGTGGCTCCCAACAGTTGCATTCCGAGACAAATACCTAAAATTCGCGTATTCCTGTTCTCAGCAGCTTTCTTAATAGCTATATCTATGCCCCTTTCGCGGAGTGTCTTCATTGCTAATGGGAAGGCTCCGACCCCGGGAAGAATTAAATTTTCTGCGGTGGATATTTCAATCGGATCAGAACTTATATGTGGACTAAAACCAAGAAAGCGGAATGCGCTAATTACTGACCATAGATTACCCATCCCATAATCGACAACCGTGATTGTCTTCCTCTGAGTCATTGTACGGTAAACGTTTGCTGCCATCGACCGTTAATTTTTTCAAAGAGTTCTCTGTTTGCGAACCGGTCAATCGCGCGATTAAACTCCACTTGGGTCATCTGGTAATAATCCAAATACTGATCGATGAATTCCTCGGGATAACGACCGTCGTACATGCGAACCAACTGAACCGCTTGTTGACGGTCCATGGCACCTCTTCGAACCTCAATACAAGCATCTTGATTAGCTCGGCCAAAACCGAATTTTAGGAACATTAAATATGTATGAAGTGCATATAAAATCTGATCATTTTGGGCAAAATTGGTGAAAGTACCTAAATTGCCCAGTTCCGCCTCTTGGAGGCCGCAATGTTCCTTGGCAGTTAGAAAATTCCGGTAAGGGTCCCAATTTTCAAAGTATGACCAAAAATACTGATAAACGGGACTTCTCTCCAGCTCTTCTTCAGTCGGCCACTTGAAGAAATAAGGGTTTGCGGTCGCACCGATTTGTGAAAAGACTCTCTGATGCCCGTCTTCAAGCCATGCATTCTTAATGTACTCGATTGTTAATTTTGGTGAGTTGACGTTTTCTGTTGAGCCTCCGTATTCAACCTCTCCGTCTTCACCATAAAAAATTAAGTTGATCCCTAGGGTAAGTGCCATTCGGACCACGGCGGTATGAATTGCTGTCATCCAACCATAATAGGGGAAGCCAATCTCTATAAAACCGGCCTTGTTGAGGGCTTGCATAGCCTTTGGTTCTGGGTCGACTGAGATCAAGTCATAACCACTTTCTTTAAACGCACGCAGGTTCCGTTGTCCAAGGTCTAGAGGTAGAGGTGGGGGAATAGTTATTGCAAGCGGATTCATCCCGTAATTATGTTTTAGATTGTAGGTTACGTAAGACCCATCTTTTCCACCGCTCACTGGAACTAGGCAATCAAAAGAACCATCTTTCCGTCGGTGACGGTCTAAGAGCTCTCCCAACTCTGCCTTACGACCCACCCAGTCTAATGATTGTTTATTTTCTGCCCAAATACAGGCGTTGCAAAGCCCTCGCTCGTCAAAGCTAATTCTCGGGCGTGTTGACATGCTTACGCAATTGGTGCACCAGCTCAGGAGTTTGGGTGCAGACTTCATAGTACGTAGCGCCTAAATATTTTTAAATTCATAGAGGACTTATAGACTTGCGTGTTAGGCAGGGATCTATAGGGCGTTCAGGAGATGAGTTGAATCTTCTCGGGGAATTTCAAGCCCAATCCCGTCTAACCGTGTAGAAACCACATGGGGTATCATATCAGAGCGAAAGCCACAGAAAACCCCAAGCCTATTTAAAATATTTAGCGTTTCTGCCGAGTAGGAGTTCAAGGGATGCGCTACGCTTTCAACAGGATTGCCTGTAACTGCCCAAATATGATTTTTGTTTGATCGATACTGTGCCTCTTGATCCTTCAGAGGAAGTTCTTTTAACACACTGGGGTGATCATAGGAATGTAATCCAATGCAATGACCAGTGCTATTCAGGTGTTCAAGGTTTTCATTCGTCATCCATATATCTCTGGCAAGTTGGCTGACCTCAGTATCTTTTGATAATATGAATTCATCCATCATTTTTTCGTATTCCCTCCGCTGCAAAATAAAGTTACGGACATAACGGAATTTAAAATCTCCACTTGTAAAAAATGGTGCTTTCTGCCCCATCATGGAGAAATACTCGCGGTAGGCAGGTGTGTGGAAGATATTATTTTTGATTGCCCCAAATTCAATGAAATCGCGTGTGAAATCATCAAAGCTGGAAAAATGGGTTGTTGCAAAACGATTATAAATCTCGTTCTTATCTATGCCGCCCTTGAACACAGATGAGAATATGAACCAAAATGCTTTTATGCCAAACTGCTCGAGTACTGGCAGAGCAACGTTGTATTGGCTTGCTAAACCATCGTCCAACGTGACGCAAATATCTTCTGGTTCGAGTTTTCCATGCCGTATTTTTTCAAGCCATTCATCAGGGGAAATAATTCGATCTATACCTACCATATTTATGATTTGTTCGAATTCGGTATCGGAAACAGAGCCTTGTCCTAAAGGGCGCGTTCCCGATTTATGAAATCGATGAAACATCAGGCCATGTGGTTTTGTGTTTTGGTAATTTTGAAGCATCTTAAAAATTAGTCGAAATAACTCTCGAGCGTGCTGTTTCGAACCGTATCAAGAGTAGCGCAATGGATCCCGCCACCTTGTGTATAAATATGCCGCATTTTTATGGGTATGACTCTAATTCGATATGATTCTAAAATTTTTATTAGGTTAGTTTGCCGTTCATCTACAATAACGGTTTCTGGGTCGACGGATAGCAGATTTAAGCCGACCCACGGTGATGACATGTCGTGTAAATTAGTCTGAAAGCCTAGAGCTTCAATTTCACTGCCTATCGGGTCGCGAACTTCGTTTTGGAATTTAAGTTCAATTTCGGAGGTTGGCGCAACGTCGGAAAAATAGATCTTATCCCATTTCTCAAAAATCTTTGGACAATTATCCTTGTTGACGCGAGTACTATTAAGAAGCACGAGACCCGGACGGAGACACATGACAGTCGAGTCGATATGGCTGGAGCGATAGATGTCACGGGTTGTATGGACACGATATTCGTCACCTAAAACGCTCTGCAGCCATTTGGCAGCAATCGCATTGCCGGAAGACGAAATTAAGTATAAGAGATCTTTTCCCATTCGTACGGTGTTGGCAGCTTCGAACAAAATTTCACGTTCACTCAACTTATGAAGCTTTTCGACCCGTCCGCCAGTTAACTCTTTATGGCGGATATCCTCTTCAGAGAGAACACGCTCGTTTTCATCACGGTAATATGGAAGTTTCACGTCATAGTCGAGCCGGGGTTTAGGTCCAGCTATCCAGCAAAAACCCTCTTCAAAATAGTGATACCAAATAGAGTACATTGCTGTTGTTTCATAGTATCGGCTTGCCATGTACGAGGGGCTCTCTACCACTTTATTGCCGACTACAAGGTTTAAATCCCGCGTATTATAGACATTATTAGTAGTCGATGACCAAAACGGCGAACCATATATTTTAGACTGATCAAAAACTGTGGGGCGCAGAACTGTGACATCTTGGGTTATGAGAACATCACACAACCCCTGCAAGTCCTCGCCAACTTCATCATAGAACCATTGGGGTGAAGCCTCTCGAGCAAGCTTCAATCCTTTTTCTAAAATATCAGCCGGGATAGGGTCGGGGCGCATCCATGTTAAATTGGCTATAGTTCCCTCAGCAGTACCGACGACAACTTCTCTCAGTTTATCCCACTCGTTATGGCTGTTGATTTTATTGGGTTTGGCGACAGTCATTTTTAGCCTCCGCGATTAGGTTCGGAAGGTGGAGTACGGAACACCAGTTCCAAACCTATTCGTTACCGGGTTTGTATGCGATAAAGTCAGCGTGGCGATTTCCGCAAGAGCCTTTGAAAAGGTGCTCGGTATTAACTATGAATTCGCGGACTTTAGTGATTTTGCCCCCTTTAACTACTTTTATAAAGGCCATGGCCTCTTCTGAAAACAAGGTAAATTTCTTTTGTAAACCCGAGTATACAGAGAGGGACGAGAATTTATCACGTGCTGAAATTATGTGGGAGTTGAATGCTGCCTGATCAATTTGCGAAGAGGCATTCAAATTTTCAACGTAACTCGTTAGCACGGAGAAAGCCTGAGCAAACGGTTGGCATAACTCATTTGTAGCTGCAAGAAAAGATGTGTCGGGTTCTGTCTGCATCATCCAAATTAGTTCTGTGATAGGGATCATGTTGCCTAGGCTGAAGGGATCGAGAACTGGCTTTTGATGAAGGGAATCACCCAACATCGCAGGTGTTACGGGTGGAAATGATGAATAGAGTTGCAAACCTGAGGCAGTTGCCCAAGCCAACACTTCACCGACTGAAGGGTCATCTTGAGATTGTATTACCCAGCGGTCAAAAATTATAGCACGGCGTGTCCTTGGGACGGTAGCTTCGCTTCGATCAATATCCTCTTTAAAAAGTGTCTCGCTGACGTCAACCATCTCATCGGCTGTTTTGGCGAAAGAGTAGACGGCATAACGTTGCAGCATGTTCTGAAAACCACCAGCTTTGTTTGGATCCCCGAAGATAAGATAACCCCCCGGTTTAACGTAAGCCGCGATTTTTCTGAAAGCCTCTTCTTTGGCTGCGGTGTGTGATAAGACGCCGCGGCAATGGACAATATCGTAGGATTCTTGCCGACTCGAAGTGAAATCAAAAATCGAGGCGTTTACGAATGTGTGATCGTCTGGGCGAGCCGCATATTTTACAAAAACTTCCTTTGAAATATTCTGCGCTTTATTGTTCATTTCAACTAAAGTGCAGGTTGCTCCCCAATTTGCGAGATACACAGTATTCTCGCCTGTTCCGGCCCCAAAATCAATTAATGTCGTGCCGTCAAACATTTTTGGGGGGAATTTGAATAAGTCCCGATAGATACTTTTGGCCTTGCGCACATATTCCTTATATTCCTCCTCACCTTTGTGAGAAAAATACATGGAGGGAATTTCCTCTTGAAACGTTGCCAATGTTTCGGATTCAGTTTTTTGTCGTTTTTCAACAGATGTAGAGTCAAGTGTCACTAAAGTCTCCAAATTACTATGGGAAAGCGAGTGAAGCCGCAAACTTTAATGCGACCGCTTCTATCGATTTTTCAATCGTATGTCGAGGATAAAGTCGTTCCTAAAATAACGGAAAATGTTTCATTTCCGGTTTTATAAAGTTAATTTTGTAGTTGGAGGCTGGTATTATATTGATCCATTCTATTACCAAAAGCTTACTTAGTCTTACCATGCACTCAAGCCGCCATCGACAATTAAATCTTGGCCGTTGACGTAGGAACTGGCATTGCTAGCAAGGAAGAGGAGGGCAGAAGCGAGCTCTAATTTTTCGCCCATACGATTAGCCGGCGTTCGGTCGGCATATTTTGAGATGAAGGCATTGTTTTGGCCGGAGACAACACCACCTGGGACTAACGTGTTTGCTCGAATGCCCTGGGCACCGAATGTTGTGGCCAAATAACGGGTCATTGAGGATACCGCGCCTTTTGATGCCGAATAAACAAATGGCGTGTTAATTAATCCGCCCATTTCTGGGTAGTCCGAACCTTGATAAATTCGCTGGTCTGGACCAAGAATACCATAAATTGAGCCAACATTAATAATCGTTCCGCCACCACTCTCTATCATCCCGGGGATTAGCGCGCGAACCATCAAAAAAATTCCGGTAACATTTACACGCATGACTTGATCCCACTCTGTAAGAGGAAACTCATCAAGTGGGGCAAAGAAATTTTTTGATTTAGTTGCAGCGCTGTTGACTAAAACGTCAACCGTAAGTTTTCTCTCTAACAGGGTATCCTTGAAGGCTGCAACCGAAGTTTCGTCGGCTACATCTACTCCAATCCCAAATGAATTGACTTTAAAACGGTTTGTGAGCTGCTCGGCACCGTCTTTGCATTTATCATTGTCAATATCCGCAATTATTACCGACGCGCCTGCCTCGGCTAAAGTCTCGCAAAATACAGCTCCAAGGATGCCTAGCCCGCCTACGATGACAATATTTTTACCGTCCAATCGAAAAATCTTATTAATCATGCTGATTATGTTTTTTCATGAGCATTTCGACAATTTCAAAATCAAGGGGGGAGTCGATATCGATGGATCGTTCTCTAGGCATAACATGCAGGCGGGGCCCTTCACTGAACAAGGTTTTATCAAGCTGTTCGGTCCACCAAGTATAGATTGATGCATTCATCGCGTAGACCGTGGGAGCATCTTGGCGCCGGACGACAGGCAGACTTGTTACTTTGCTGAGCTTGAAACCTCCTTGTCGTTTGGGCTCGATCATATTGAAGTAAGGATTCTTTTCTGACTCGTACGCCGTCAGTACCACCGATACGTCGTCCGTTAGTAGCCTCAAACACGCGTCAATATCAGAGACGTTGCGCAGCGGTGACGTTGGGTCAAGATCAACAATACGATTGACGGATACACCAGACTCAATAACGTGGTCAACTAGGTGGCGAATTACTGGAAGCTTACTAGCCCGCGGCGTTGACAAATCGGGAGGCCTTAAAAATGGAACTTCTGCGCCGAACGTTTTAGCTACATCGGCGATTTCAGTGCTATCTGTAGAAACGAAGACTTTATCTATCCCTTTGCACTTTTGCGCCTGCTCTATAGAATAACCGATTAATGGCTTTCCAAAGAGAGGACGAATATTTTTCCCGGGGAGTCCTTGTGATCCCCCACGCGCGCAGATGGTTGCAATTGTTATCATAGACTTCTTAATTTATGCGCTGGGCATCATTTTACGCTATAGAATTCCAGCAGATTGACGAGCTCTCTCCGCAAGACGCAAAGAGCTTAACCCTTCTCTTAGAGGCAGTTTAGTCGGGATGCCAGCCTCAACACAATCAAGGAAGTGAGCCATTGCTGTTCGTTCGGATGCTGAAAAATCAAAATCCTCAGGGCGTGCAATATTTTTGCGCACTCCTGTTTTGACGTTAAATTGAAATACTTGGCCGTTAACGGCATCGTAATTCAAAGTTCCCGACTCCATTATAATGCGTCCCGATCGATGCCCTTCTCGGTCGAGATAATCAAGATGCACGCACACATCTAATTTATTTGATGAAAGTATAATGTCAGCATGATCTTCACTGTTTATGGCTAGTGCTCCTGTGTTTCCTGCAACAGCTGAGACATTCGTAAATTCACCAAACCAAAAGCGAGCGAGATCAATCTCATGTATAAGATCAAGAATTACGCCGCCACCCATTTTGGCAATAGCGGAATAGGTCTCGGTATAATCCCGACCACGCCGCCAGTCGGGAAGCCATCTGCCTACGCTCATGCTAGCATGAACAACTCGGCCAAGGTGGCCTCTTTTGATTGTTTTTTGTATGATCTTGAATCCTTGAAGAAACCTCAGATTACACCCGGCCATGGTCGTTGTGTTTCGCAGCTCAGATGTGATGACTGCATCCTTTAAATCAGCGCATCTCATAGCAATGGGTTTTTCCACGTAAGTGGCAATGCCCTCTGCAAGAACTGATTTTGCCGCAGCTGCATGCAATGCTGGTGGCAGAGCGATAATTGCGGCTGATGGGCTAAGGGTCAGACCTGCTTTAATACTCGGGACGAGTTCCATGCCCGTCCCAAGAGTAGTGTCATTATGGTCGTCTCGAACTGCAAAGAGTTTGGCATTTGGTCGTAATGCTCGAACAGACATAGCGTGCCGATAGCCAAACCCGCCAGTACCGATGAACAAGATTTTCATATGGTTTTAACTAGGACCTTAGTATTTCTGCAACCGGGTCGTAGGCAGGTTTCACATCGTTCTCGCGCCCAAGCAATACGGCTTCTGCGAGTTGAATGTCCTCTTCATGCTTAAGAATAATAGTTGAGAAGAAGCTAACGGGAAAGTATCCAACTTTACCTGACAGTAAAGCATACCCGTTCTTCGCGTAGTGATCCAAAAAACTAGAATACCGCCACATCATAACTGAATATACCATGCACTGAACTGGGATCAGATCTTGCGTTTTGGCGAATAGCTCCTCTGTATCGTAATTAATCGGCAGACCCTTGTAGAGGCAGTGAGTTTGTTCATTTTTGACGGTGATGAGGGTATCAAGTTCATATTTAAGGAAGTGCGAAACAGCATTGTTGATCTCTTCGGCTGGTTGTAGCGGTGCAATAGGATTGACCCAGACCAACACATCGCCGTCAAAGCGCTCCATAAAGTCCGCAATAACATCGTCTGAACGGGTTTGGGAATTGGCAAGCTCCGCCGGGCGATGGTAGAATTTAACCTTATGTCGTTTAGCGATTTCGTTAAAGCAGATTCCGTCGGAGTTAAGAATAATATCGTCAAAAATGTTAGCCTTTTTTGCTGCTTCAATAGCGTAGCTGATAACAGGTTTATTGCGAAGTAATCGTAGGTTTTTGTATCGCAGCCGCTCGCTACCAGTCCGTGCTGGTATCATAGCAATTATTCGTTTTTCTCTCATTTCACAGGCTTTTAAGCGAAGATTTTTTCAATAATAAACACCAAGTTTTTATGCAGTTCAATGTGAGAGAGCGTAACGGGTAAATTGATCAGTTGAGCTGTCCATATACTCTATAATTTCGCCATCGGGCGTAGCAACTTTGCGGAATAAACTCTCAAGATTACTTATGCGTGTAACAATTTTTGATAGAGCATTAACATCGGTGCCGTAGCGGCTAAAATGATCTTCGCGCATCAGAAGCTGCTCCTCGGTGAAATGAAACCTATATTTAGCTGGCGTTTTGCACTTGAATCGGGATAAGGGCATTCCTTTTTCAGCCTGAAGCCACGCAGCTACATGAAACTCATAACTATCTTCGATATCGGATAAATCAGCACTGACGTCCAAAAGCCCATGTACTTTATGGCGACAAAACCTCTCGATACTCTTGATTTCTGAGGTTGTGGAAACAAGTGCGGGACCATCTCCAATCTGCTCTTCTGCAAGCTGAAGAAGCTGAGAAGACAGATAATCGATCCATTGTGATGTTGTGAATGCAATACTCTTAGATTTGTATTTATAAATCAGATTGCCGCCAACTTCGCCGCGGATCAAGCTCTCATAATTCTGCGATTGGCGGTAGAAATTTATCAGATTCTCCTCTGAATCCCATAACTCATCGCGTGTCTCGCCCAAAAAATCGGTCATAACAGAACGAACAGCCTTGGGCGCTGAATTTAGATTATCGTAAATACGTCTCAGAAAGCGAGGAGAGCTTTCACCTAGAATTCTAGCGTAATTGAAGAACTCTTCAAAAGGACGACCGTTCAGCAATGCTTCGACCAACAAAGCGTAGCCGCGCAAATACACGTAATCCTCAAATGACATATCTTTATTTTCAATGCAGACTTCTTCATAATCAAAGATCTTAGTTTTCGCGTATTCGCCAAAGTTAAGAGGCACGATACGATATTTTCCCTTGATACCAAACTTCCTCCGATAGGCGGGGTCTTTGAATTCGGTACCATGAAGCAGCATTAAGGTATAAATCGTCGTCGAAGATACGCCGGCATCAATTACCTGCTCAACGCCGCGGATAAATGATTCTCTTGTTTCTCCGGGTAAACCGATAATAAGCTCTGCTTTTGTGGCGCGTCCAGTTTCACGCAGATGCTGGTTTACGTCGACATAATGCTGCAATTTAATATTTGATCTTTTAATATTTTTGAGAACTGTCTCGTCCATAGATTGCACCGACATATTAACAGAGAACATTGACCCCAATATCCCGGTAATTTTGATGACCCGTTCCTTGTTATTTTTACCCGTTGTCGCCATGACCTGAAGTGGCCAACCACATTTCTGTTGAGACTCGTAAAGGGCTTCGCAAATTTCCCGGTCTCTTGGAAACATGCCAAAATTCGTATCTGCGATATGAAGATTTACAATACCTTTTTCGGCCATTCTTGGGCCAATGTAAGCAATTTCTTCCCTGACTCGGTCGGTTGAAAAACTATTAATTTTTTGAAAATAATCAGCACCAGTATGACAGAAGGAACATTTAAACGGGCACCCGCGATTTGTTTCGATAAAAGGTGTTAGGCGTCCATCAAAGAACACATCGAGTTCACCAGTTAAATAAGGAGATGGAACTTCGTCGAGACAACGAATTCGGTCAGGTTGTTCGCCCACCATCAGTTGCATATTCGCAGTCGATCGTGTTTCTGGGGCAATGAATACATTCCCTGGAATTGGCTTTTCGAAAATGCTACTTCTACTATCGCGCGCGTGAAGAACACGTTCTATGATATTTGAAAATGCGGTTTCTCCCTCAAAGATCGCATGAATGTCTGTTTCTGGATGTTTTTGCAAAACCTCAAGCTGATGGTCTGGATGATGTGGAAAGTTTGTTCCACCTTGAACGGTTACAACATTTGGATTGGCTTTCTTACAAAGCCCTGCAACGTATTCAGAGAGGTTGCTGTTCCACGAATAGTTACTGAGAGCAATGATATCCGGAGGGAAATCTTGGATCGCGCGTATAACCGTTTCGGGATATTTAAATAGCGAAATAGTTATATCCGTGCCAAATTTCTTTTTCGCATAGGCGCCGATAAACCCAATATTAATCGGGATAGTGTCGGAAACCAAAACAATCGAATCATGTGTTAAGTCACACAGAAAAATTTTCAAGGGGCTCATGGCTTTAGTCCTCAGCAACTCGCCTTGTTTAACACATTTTCAAAGCTTATTACCAGATTATCAACCTTGCTTATCACGACGACAATGTACAGTTTTTAATCATTTCAATAACCCTATCCTGTTCTATTTTGCTTATATCTGGCGAACAAGGTAAGCTTAAGGCATTATTATGGAGTCGTTGGGATACAGTACCGCCAATAAACTGGGCCCTATCATGAGCAGGTGAAAATTGGATGGGCTGCCATAAGGGGCGGGTCTGGATTCCTGCACTAGCAAGTTTTTGCATAACTTTATGCCGATCCATTCCGAACACTGAGGAATCGATCAGTACAGTATACATCCAACATGCGCTTTGCGACCAATCTGTGCGGGGCATGGGTGTAATTCCAGGAATAGGCTTAAAGGACAGGTCGTAGTGTTGCGCTATCCGTTTTTTAGAGGCTAATAGTTCATTAATGCGCTCCAGTTGAGCGCAGCCCATTGCCGCTTGAATATTCGTTAGGCGATAGTTGAAGCCAATTTCATCATGTATGCTTTCTACGGGGTCTTTTTTTGCCTGTTTTGAAAGGTGGCGTATTCGGGAAGCAAGCACAGAGTCATGACAAACTGCCATGCCCCCGCCTCCAGTCGTCAAAAGCTTATTTCCATTAAAACTAAAACATCCAATTTGTCCAATCGTGCCAACTTTATTCCCTTTATAGGTTGCGCCAAGGCTCTCTGTGGCGTCTTCAATGATGGGTAGCCCATGGTCCAGTGCGATCTCGACAATTGGGTTTAAGTCGACCGGGTGGCCGAGAATGTGAACTGGTATGATAGCACCAATCCGACGACCTGATTTTTTATTGTGCAAGTATCCATTTAGTGTTTCACAGCTACCATTGATAAATGTTTTAACTACACTGGGGTTCATCCCCCAGGACTCGTTGCAGGCATCCACCAGAATTGGCCAAGCTCCAACATAGCGAATTGCGTTGACGGGAGCGATAAATGTCAAATCTGAAACGATCACCTCGTCATTTGGTTCAACGCCAGCCGCGATTAAAGCTAAATGCAATGCAGACGTCCCGCTGGACACTGCAATTGAGTGGTTAATGCCTAAATAGTCTTTAAATTCATGCTCAAACCGTTCGACAAATGGACCGGCTGAGGAAACCCAATTTGTGTCAAGACACTCTTTTATATATGGCCACTCCCTACCTTTAATGGACGGGATGCAAAGTGGTATCTGCGGTGACTGGATGTTAGATGACATATTCGTTTGTCTTGAACTTTTCAGAGTTTTCTTGAACCCATTGGATAGTAGCTTGTAACCCTTGGTGCAATGAAGTTTCAGGTTGCCAACCCAAAATAGTTAGTGCCTTGGTGTTATCCGAGAGCAATCGGTCGACTTCACTGTCAGATGGCCTAAAGCGCCTAGTGTCGGCTACTATTTGTACGTTGGCTTTAATTAATCTAGCAATTTTTTGGGTTAGGTTCTCGATGCTAATTTCCCTACCTACCCCAAGGTTAATAGTTTGGCCGATCGCACTGGGTACTTCGGCAGCAGCTAAAAAGCCTCTGACAGTATCCGTTACAAAGGTGAAGTCGCGGGTAGAGGAGATATTCCCTAGTGTGATTATGTTATCACTCAGGCATTGGCTTATTATCGTTGGAATAACTGCCCGGCTAGATTGTCGTGGCCCATACGTATTAAATGGCCGAATAGTTACAATGGGCAGTTGATAACTGCAACCAAAAGCCTCAGCCATTTTATCAGCTCCGATTTTGCTCGCTGAATATGGTGATTGGCCACGCAACGGGTGAGACTCATCAATGGGAACTTTTTGTGCGGTTCCATAAACTTCGCTAGTTGAGGTATGCACGACCCGGGTTACACCGGACTCTCGCGCCGATTGTAGCACGTTTAGCGTCCCGAGAATATTTGTTTGCACATAGGAACGCGGGGCAATATAGGAATATGGTATTGCAATCATTGCGGCGAGATGAAAAACAATATCTATTCCTTTCATCGACGCGGCGACAGTGCTGTTGTCACATATATCGCCGGAAAAAATTTCCATTTCTGAGGCCAACGGCGATATGTCGAGCCACTCCCGGCTACCAAGACTATTGTAAAGAACGAATGCTCGTGTTTTGGCACCAGCCTCTACCAACGCTTCTGCTAAATGACTGCCGATGAACCCCCCTGCCCCAGTTACTAGAACGCGTTTATTTGTCCAGTTCACGATTTAAATTTTCCGCTCTCTATATCTTTTTCGGCTCGTGCGAAATCTTCTTGCTGGCCAATATCGAGCCAATACTCCCGGATCGGGAAACTAACGACATTTGCCTTATCTTCTATGAGGTTACATATTAAGTCAGTCATATCAAACCTTGTGTGTTTAGGTATGCGGTCGCGGACGCTGGGTTCTAGAAGGTAAATCCCGGCATTTACAAAAAATTGAAGTTGTGGTTTTTCTTTAATTTGCGTTATTTTAATTCCATCACATTCCACCACCCCGTATGGCACATCTACATCGTATTTTCGGACAGCAGCAGTCAGCTCAGCGTGATGGGTCCTATGATAATCTAACATTGCAGTGAAATCGACATTAGTCAGAATGTCGCCGTTTATCACTAAAAGAGTTTCGTTCCATGTGTCGAGTAGATCAAGAGCCCCGGCAGTGCCTAATGGTTCATCTTCGTTCACGTAGTTTATTTCAACACCATGCGCATCTCCTTGGCCGAAGTAGTCAGTAATTTTTTCCGGTTGGAAATGGGTCGTAATGTTTATACGTTCGACGCCCGCATTTCGTAATTTCTCTATAGTCCGTTCAATAATTGGGCGACCTCCAAGATGGAGCATCGGTTTTGGAGTATTTGCCGTTAAAGGGCGTAATCTCGTGCCAAGTCCTCCAGCCATAACAACGGCTTGAAAACCAGGCTGTAAGTCTTTCGCGAGATCACTTAGTAGTGCAATATCAACTGCGCGACCATATTCGTCTAAAAGAGGGATATGCCTCAAACGCAATTCCACCATCATATGTAGCAATGTAGAGTCCGGACAATCTGCTGATGCAGTTATAGGAATTGGTCGCATAGGTTCGGATTTGAGGGTTAATAAAGCCGCTAAAGGATTGAGTAAATTTATTCCTGCCATTACACCACGTCTAAAATCCCCATCAGTAATTGTTCCAACTAGGCGTTCGTCGGGTCCAGCAACAAGTAACACACCCTGCGCTGTTTCATCCATACGTGCGATTGCGTCGCGTATGAGCGTTTTATGGGTGAGGGTGAATGTCTTAATATCGGGTATGAATGGCCTCATTTTTGTGTCCTGTTTGTGGCGTTCGCGGGGCCTGCGGGAACGCCAAAGACAGTCATTTTTGGCTTGATATCGTTAATTACCGCAGAACCAGCTCCAATAATTGCTTCTGACCCAATTTTAATTCCCTCCTTTAGAACAGCGCCGGCACCAATATGGACCCCGTTACCTACACGTATGTCTCCAGCTAGTTTTGCGCCAGTAGCAACGTGGACGTGATCCCCAATCTGACAACCATGTTCAATAATTGACCCAGAGTTAATTATCACATTCTTGCCAAGTGTGGCTCGTGTGCTAACTACAGCCATCGCCAGAACCACCGACCCTGGGCCGATATTTGCATGTTTGGAGACATAAGCACTAGGGTGGACTAAGGTAATTGCCTTCAATCCAGCGTCAGTTGCTTGTTTATACAAACGTTCGCGCGCCGTTGTGTTTCCGGTAGACCCTAAGCCAACGATAAAGCAAGTTATGCCCTCTTCCGAGAGCTTTTTTAAATAGTCGTCTCCCCCGATTATGGGAACGCCAAGTACATGACTTTGCGATAGCATGCGGTTGCGGTCAAGAATGCCCGCCGGTTCTACAACCTCGGACTCCATAATAAGATCTATAATGACAGAGCTGTGGCCGCCACCGCCGATTACAACGCACCGTTGAGGTTGAACTATAGTCACTCTTCCAAATGATCCACAAATGCTTTCCCAAGTAATCGATCATCAATGGGCACAGTTAATAGTTTATCAACAATTTTAACTGCCGCATTGCCATTCCCGTGAGGGTTGGGGGTGTTTTTAATGCTGCTTTGAAATTCAGCTGATAATGCTTTTTCTATTCCAATGACTATTTCTGAGCTTATACAATCGACATCAATGATATTTGCTGCTCTCAACCGACCGTCTTGGCGACGCCCAATATTGACAACCGGGAGTGCCAAAGAAGGAGCTTCGATTAGACCACTTGAGGAATTTCCTACCATGGCTCCTGCAAGGCCCATTAACGTGAAATAAGCTTGGGTACCAAGATTTTCACAGATGTAAGCATTTGTTTTTAAGTTAACATAGGAACCAATTTCTTCAAAAATTACTTGATTTTCAGGATCAGCGTTTGGCAACGTAAAAATGACCTGATTTTTAAATGTGCTAACGCCATCCAAGATAGTACGAATTTGTTTTCTTGCTTGTCCAGGCTCTAGAGTTGCTGGATGAACTGTGACTAAAAGTAGCTGGTTGCATAGAGGCAACCCTAGTTGCCTCTCTAATTCCCCTCGAGAGAGGAGTTTTAAGATTTTTAAATTATCAAGACTTGGGGCGCCACTCACTGTAATGCGCCAATCCTCCTCACCTAACTGGCGAATTCGACGCGCATAAGTCTCGGTTGCCGCAAAATGCAAGTGACTTAGCTTAGTCATTGAATGACGCAATGAGTCGTCGAAAGCACCGAGAGTTAATTCGCCACCATGGATATGCGCTACAGGGATGGCAAAAGGAAGCGCTGCAATTGCAGCAGAATACATTTCGAAACGGTCACCCAGAACAACTAGAATATCGGGGGGCTTTTTCGCAAAATAATTGGCAAACCCTTCAATGCCCCGAGCCATCGATTGTGCAGTAGTATTGGCTGAATCCCCATCAATAAGCATGGGAATTCTCGCACCGATACAAAACCCCTCGGCCTCAATTTCCTCGACTGTCCTACCGTAGGTCTGAGAGAGGTGCATCCCGCAGACTAAAACACGAAAATCAACACGTTTAGAATTTTGCAGTTTATCCATAATCGGGCGTGATATCCCGAAATCAGCCCGACTACCAGTGACGTAGCTGATTCTCCTCATCTAATCATATCTGCAGTTAAAGGGGTTCCGCAGGGTATGGAGTAACGTGCCCGTTTGCCGATAATGCTGTCGATTTCGCGCGGAGCTAAGCCAGATCCTGGCCGGCGCACGACGACCATGTCGCGTTTTATAATGGTATTTACGGGAATGATTCTCGCAGCGACCAAACTCTTGCGGGCTGCAGCGGCGGTGGGGATCTCGGCTGCTACCGGCTCCTTGACGCCGTTTCCGAGGGCAACCTCAATATTTCGGATTCCTCGTATAAGTTTACTCAATTCGATCGGCTCTAGCGAGGCCTTGTGATCTGGCCCTGATTGTTCTCGAGCCATTGTAAAATGCTTTTCTATAACGGTTGCACCTAGGGCGGTAGCGGCAAAGCTAATTTCACAACCCAAGGTATGATCAGAGAAACCAATCGGCACATCGAACTGTTCGGCTAACGTTTTCATGGCGCGTAAATTAACATCTTTCGGTGCCGTAGGGTAAGCACTTACGCAATGTAAAAGCGTAACGGGAGGATTTCCTGCCAGTTGAATTTTATCTATCGCCGCTGCAATCTCATTTATGGAGGACATCCCGGTAGATACAATAAAAGGTTTACCTTTGGCAGCAACATGTTGAATAAATGAAAGATTTGTGATTTCGCCAGATGGAATTTTGAATATCGGCATACCAATCTCTTCAAGAAAATCTGCGCTAGCCTCTTCAAAAGGTGACGAGAGAAAAAGGATGTCTCTATCTTCGCAATAACATTTTAAAGTCTTGAATTGGTCGTGAGTTAGTGCGAGTTCAGACAGCATTTTTGCCTGTGGTTCTGTATCTTTGGTGCTTGTCTGTTGATATTTAGCTTTTGGGGCAGCCTCGGTGACTAATGTATTTACATCAAAGGTTTGAAATTTCACGGCATCGGCGCCGGCGGCGGCGGCCACATCGACTAATTTTTTGGCATTAATCAAACTGCCGTTATGATTAACACCGGCTTCTGCAATTATGAATACGGGCGTTTTAAGTCTGTTCATCTTTCCAAAATCATCTCTGAGGCAGTTTGCGGCACCTCAATGTCTGGTAGAGAAATTCCAAGATCAATAATCTTAATGTGCTTTTTGAGAAAGTACCAAGAAATATCACCGACAAGATTCCAATCATCGATATGAGATAAAAATCTTGCCTTATAAGCTTTTTGATAACTGCGGACAGCGGGGTTAACTTTTGAATGGTCTAATTTGGAGAACATTTCTCTTGTTAGCGCAAGAATTTCATCGGAGCTATTTTCAACGAACTCCATATTTATGTTCTTATAGTAGTCGGAAGTAAAAAGTCTCGGGTTTTGGGGATTAAATAAGCCGTGGGCAAAGGCTGTATTAAGATCGATTAATTCATGGCTTTCAGTGTTACGTAGAAGTTTTGGGATAAAGAGATCCCCGCTACGAAATGGCAATACACTTAATGGCGTCATATTGGCATGCGCTATTGGCACATCGAAAACCCACGCCACATTGAAAAGTCCCCCTGTACTCCCAAGAAAAAAACGGCATTTGGCTGTTGCATAGATATCCATGAAATCAGATCGATGATCGCTTGCGTAATCAATGATCATGGGATTTCCCTGATGCTCAAGGGGTTCGCTGACCAATGCTCCCATTCGTAAAACATAGCCGCCACGGGCGGTAATCTCATTCATGGCGGGCAAATAGTTCGCAATAGAACAATCGCGATAATCGTGATAGTTCCAATCACCGGATGGATTTGTTTCTTGCAGGTAAAGGCTGTCACGGGAGTGCACGCACACAAACCAATCACTTGAACCGATACCCATCATTTCTAGTGCCTGTTGTCCACGGCATTCTTCCTCTGCAGAGAAAAACAAGGTTCTCTGAGTTGTGGCGATTTCGTACAGGCAGTCAAATTCTTGCCATGTATCTGGTTCGTAGAACGGTGTTTTACGAATAGTATCCTCGATTATAAAAAACAGCCGAATCAGCCAAGCACTCTCAAATATAATCAAGTGCCGCTGTAACATTTTAAAAAGTTGCCGATTTACAGGCGGTCCGGAGACGAATATGTGTATTTCGTTTGGAGGAATGGCACTTATTTGACGTTGACGTAGGGCAAAATCGGAATTTCCAGCCAAGTGGCCAATTCTATTGTAAATTAGCTTATGAAGTACGACCCGTCGATAAGGTTTGAGCAAATACAGAAAAGGCAAAATACTAAAAATGAAAACTAATCTTATAGCGGCACGAACAAAGGGAACCGCAATCATCTTCATCGCTGTTAACATATGAAATCTCTTGAAGTTACAATAAAGCACGCCACACAAATTAGTCTATGCGTGCGGCACCTCTGGCTTTATATTAAACATGTCAAAAACTTATCAATCCCCTGATGGTCGGACTCGTCAGGAGACCATGGAGCAAAAATAGTTTTTGAGCGATCAAATGGCCCTGTTGTTGTCTCATGAAATATAAACCAGTCTGACATGATAATTAGAGTGTGAAACTGGTCAGCCGGCATGCGGTAATAGAATGAGTGGCCGGAGCTGTGAGGCCCTAGATTTATTGTTTGCAATACTCCTCCAGCATCATCAAAGAGTACGGCTGTTGCTAAACCCTCAATAATATGGTGGGACTCAACTTTATTGGCATGTTTATGCGGACGAATATAAGAACCCTTGGCATGAACGATTAACATTTCATGCAGCGATGATGAGGGTGTTACGTGAGTACAAAGACGGCACCGCTGACGAGGGGATTGTCGTGCCCGTTCTTTGAGATATTCCATGTCGCTCTCAGTAAGCGAGGTTATATCCGTATTAGTATACAGAACTTCTGCGGACTCTTCAGAGAAAGCATGCATTAATGTGCTGCGGCTCCGATCATGTTCCTATGCCTTGATCCCAGCATAACGGGGGATAGCCTTTCCTTTTGTCGCCGTTGCAAACGGTTTTTCTGTAGCAGCTATATTAGTATAATCCACCCGTCGATACATTGCCGCGATGTGCGAGCGGAGTAAAATACGACCCAATCCAATCACTGTAGTACCATATTGTTTAATATATCCTTCAATCATTAATTTTTGGTTTTCTTCATGAAAAACCGTTATTGCAACTCCATTAGGACGGTAAACATCCATTGGGTCGTCGGTAAAGCTCTGTCCCGCTAATGCTACAAAGTCAAATTTATAGATATCAGATGACGTTCGGTCTGGGTCTAATACATTTTTTTTGCGGTTTAGACTAAAGCGGAAGAGTTCTTCCAAATATAGATCTACTTTTTTCTCTAGTGGTTCCCTTTGAGCGAGCAACTGTCGCGCTACTGTAAAAGCTATATCATGAAGATTTTCCATGTTCTCAAAGACCGCTAGCGCACGGGCTCGATAGAGCTCATTTGCTCCAAACTCACCTAGTGCGTAACGCTCAATTACCCCCGGCGAAGCAATGAACGATTCAACCTCCTCAAGATGTTGCCAAAGGTTGTCATCTTCTTCTTGACGGTAGTTCTGGTAAATCTCCCAAATCGGCCCTGGCTCAGAGGTTACATGTTGATGAATAGCTTTTATGAAATTAGCGCGTGATACACCATGTTGCTGAAGAAACAGTCTTAAATCATTAAATAGCCCGCCGTTATTAAAAATCTCGACGCTTAAATCTAAGGCTCTGCAATCAAGGTAGTCCTCATGCGGCATAGTACTATTAGCGATGCAAATCTCTTCGATTTCGGCTACAGGAAAAACTTTGCCTCGGAAATTATACATGCCAAAGCACCTAGGAAGTACTCTGTAAACTGTTTGCATTTCGTGGTTTTGACGAGATTTTTCACTGGCGGCTTCAGTGCCATTCAGCATCATGAACTGATACATTCGAACATAATTTATTCCAGAGTCGATCATATCAAAAACTGATTTAAAATGGGCGGCTTTTGAATCTCCCGGTAAGCACAGAATAATTTCGGAGAAACTATTTGCAGCTTCAGTTTCAGCAGTTTTAGCCACTTCAAAAATCGCGTCTAGGGGCAGGTTCTTTCGCTTAATAGTTTTTAAAATGGTTTCATCGGTAGTTTGAATTGATGCACCAGGAGGTAACGCGCCGCGCAATAGGTTTGCTGCTTCAATTACGCGTGCCTTGTGATTTTTTGCGGTAGCCACACTAACGTACTTTGGCCAATTTATTGAGTCTTGGAGCGTTGCTAAATCCTTTGTAGTTTCAATGTCCTCTTTGAACATTCCGAAATTCGAGTCCACCAATTGGATATCAGGTACTTGCACACGTTCTGCAATATAATGTAACTCCTCTCTAATACGTTCTTGGCTAAATCGCCGCGTTTTATTGAAATAACGTTGGCCCTCATGGCAGAAAGTACATGAGTATGGGCACCCGCGACTAGTTTGCATCATTGGGATTAGTTTATCGTCAAAAAATTTATCACACATACCATTTAAGTATACAGATGGGATGATATCCATATCGCTGATACGAGGTAACATGTCGCCGAAAATTAATTCGTCCGAGATCATATAATATGTGTTTGGGATTTTAACTTTTTCAGTCTTTAGGAGGTTAAAGTTAAATTCGTATCTTTCTAGAATTTTAAAAAGATGAATAAAGGCCTCCTCCCCTTCACCGTCAATATAGAAATCTATTTGCGGCCATTGCTTAAGAAATGCTGCCTGTTCGTTGCGGGCTGTGGGGTAATTTGGGCCGCCAAAAATACAGATAGTTTGAGGCGCAACCTCTTTCAAGCGGGTTGCAAATTCATGAGCGAGACGAATGTTCCATGAAAAATTAGAAAAACACGCAATCTTTGGTGTGGTCTCCTCGAGGTATTTACTAAAATCTTCTGGATACCGAAAGATCTCAAAGTCGATGGCATCACCAAGCTCTTGCTTAGCATGCGCTGCTACCATGGCCACCCCAAGCGGGACTGTATTCGCTGCGATAATCTGCCCGGTGTGTGTGAGATCGGCAAAACTAATTTTAATAGTCACAATATCTTCCTCGGAGGTATTTTAATGTGATGATCATTTTTTCTAAAAAGTAGCGCGCGGAAAAAACGACCACGACTCGTTGTTTTCTATCATATGATGTGTGGAATTAAAAAGGTCGATTTACTAATATTCATTCAGGTGCTTTTACACTGGATATGCGGCAGAGGTATAAGGAATATCCCTCCTCCCTTTAAATAACGCTCATGGTGAGAGATTATATTAGGGGCATATCTCCACGCGAAAATAATAATAACACCGGGCCTTCGACTATAAATTTCGTCGGGGGTGAAGACAGGAATGTTATATCCCGGTCCGTTTAGGCTGGGATTTTTATTCGGATCGTCATCCACAAAAAAATCAATTTCGCTGGTAAGCCCAAATTGTGGCAACATTGTTGTTGTCCCAACCGAGACACCATATCCTGCAACGGACTGGCCATCGGACCGTTGCTTTTGAACAATGTGAGATAGTTCTCCTCGGATTGCTGAAATTTTTTTAACAAACTGGTTATAAATTGCTACATCATAAAATCCGTCAGTGTCTTCCTTTAAAATGAGCTCCTCGACAATTGGAGACGCATAGCGAGGACCACCTTTATGCTGTGCAGTAATCCGAATTGACCCCCCCTTTGTATTGATTAGCTCAACCTCAATTAGTTGCATATCATGGCGCTCAAAAAACATTTTTAATGGTTTAACATTAAAATATGAAAGGTGTTCATGGTAGATGGTGTCAAGCAACATGTGTTCGATAACATCGACACCATATTGAGTCTCGGCAACAAATATTCCATCTTCGTCGAGCAAAATTTTGATTCCCTTGGCTATATCTTCCATGTCATCAATATTTGCTATAACATTATTTGCGATCAGGATTTTTGCTCTGCCATGATCGCGCAATATATCTTTAGCGGCTTGTTCTGAGAAAAATCCATTTATGGTGGGGATGCCAGAGTTTGTTGCAGATTGTGCGATATCTACAGCTGGATCAATGCCCACGACATGCTTTCCGCGATCTTTAAAAAACTGAAGTAATGTTCCGTCATTGCTGCCAAACTCAACAACAGTTGAGCCATTTGGGAATGCTGTTTTTGAGTCAATTTTTTTTGCAAAATCTTTAAAATGCGCCTGCAACCCAAGAGACACAGAAGTCGTGTAAACATAATTGCTATATTGAAGCTTGCGGTTTCCAACATGCAAAATCTGCAGATGTCCACAGTGTTTACATAAGCATAATTCTAGGGGAATGGCATCATTAAATATACCCGTATTTTTTATGGTCTCTGTGACTTTAAAATTTGGCGTTGCAATTGGCATAGGCTCAAGCTTAACAACAATCTCCAAGTCGTTGCTTGCGCAAAGCCGGCATGTCTCGCGTTTAAAAAATAATTCGGCCATACTTAGTCCTGTACCTACATCATTAAATTCGTAAATTCACCCGATGATTCGAACATACCTAATTATTATCTTTTATCCACGTACATCTGCCAAATTTCCTCAGCGAGCTTAATATCAAGCAGCGAGTCTTCGCCCGAACAGATCGGAACTTTTTTTTCTGAGATGTCATCTAGAAATGACTTAGCCTGTCGCAAGAATGCCCACTCGCTGTGTTTATTATTAATTATTGTTTTTGTTCCGGAGCGATCCGAAATGGTAACTTTAGCGCAGTGACCTTCGGCTAAAGGAGGGGGCAAACACACGTGTAATGATCCTTTTTCAAAAAATATTTCAATTCCTTCATGCCATTCAGAGTAAGCTACCTCGCCAAATTCGATGACAGCAGAATATGTGTCAAAATCTAGTGTCACCAACCGCCCATTGTCATGCGATAAATCTACGGAAGAGACACGTGGCATTGACCCGGTAAAATATCTGATAAGGTTTAACATGTGAATATTAACATTGAGAAATTGAGCATAGTCATTTCTCAAAGGTTTTGGGAGCCAGTTTGGTGCTAAAGACCAAACATCTAGACCATCCGGACGGGCCTCAGAGGTCATGGTGTAACCCTTGTCGGAAACGCCAATATCGCCACCAAAGCAATAGCATCTCATAAATATGATTTTGCCAAGCTCACCACTTTGGCGATATTGTGAGAGTAAGGCATGAGCTCTTGCAACCCCAATATCGTGGCGTTTCATGTAACCGATACTGTAAATTTTATTATTTTCTTTAGCAGCAATCACCAAGCGATTTGCTTGATTAATCGAGTGCGCCATAGGTTTTTCTGACAACACATGTTTACCTGCTCTTAAGGCATCAAGGACTATTGCGCCCGTCGCTTGACGCCGAGTGACTACGACAACGGCATCAATGTGAGGGTCGCACAACAGTTGTTGATGATCTGGATAAACTTTAGGAATTTTGAATAGGGAAGCTGCCTCTCTACCTAGTATTGGTCTTAGCTCAGCTAATCCAGCAGCCTCGCAATCTGATAAAGATGTGAAAGATCTGATATGTGCAAGTTGGCCGATCATTCCCGCACCAATAAAGCCAACGCCAACTTTATTCATATTAATTGAGCCTTTAAGTTTTGAAATGTTTATTCGAAGAAAATAAAACCATAGTCTCCGCTATATCCAGCCTCATTAAAAAACCAAAGCCATTCATCTGGCGTGAAAAATGTTTCGCAGGTCAGCTGCCAATAGAGTAAGTTAGCTTTTTCAACTTCGTTCCTGTACGATTCGACGCAGATGTATTTTTGCCCAGAACTAACTCGTTCCATTTCTTTGAGGGCAGAATTTAATTCGAAATTATATAGATTGTGGAACACGTTGGACGAAAAAACAAAATCAAAACTATCATCACCCCAAGGCAAAGCTTTGCAATTCCCGGTCTTTAGAAACGGCTTTACCTCCTCTTTCGCGTTATTAATTGCATATCTAGATATGTCGAGACCAGCTATCTTAATGCCGGGAACGGTCTGAGTCAGTTCATAAAGAAAAAAACCTTTGCCACAACCGACATCAAGAATTTTCATTTCCGGCTTAAAACCGTAGTGATCGGCAATACGCTGCGCTATTGGAAGCCAGCGGCCATCGTAGTTCATTCCCCCATATCCATGCTGTCGAGCACCGTCCCAGTAATCGTACCCCCACTGTTTAGCTATAGATGCGCATTTAGCTTTATCATGCTCGACCACACGTTGAATGTAATTACGTGATGTTTTCACGTGATTGGCACTAATGAAATCAATCTCTTGCATTAAAAATTCCTAATTTGATAAAATTTCGCATAATTAAATCAGTCATTCTTCTCATAAAATTTTTTCATTAGTTAACTGGGTCCGGAGTGACCCCGTCGATTTTTAAGCGCTTTAAAACTGTGTCTGCAAAAAGGTTGTGTCCCGCATGTGCATAATGAGAGCCGGGAAACAGGTTCCAGGGTTCAGGTAAATCCTCTTTAAAAATTGGAAGCAAGTCGATGATAGGTATTCCGGCACGTTCTACTATTGAGAGAACGTTTTTGCGCTCATAGTCATACTTACGAAGAACAACGCTTGAACCAGGGTAGCCTCGATGACCAAGAGGACGATAAACAAAATATATTTTCCCATTCCAAGACTTAACAACCTCAAGTGCTCGGCTTATGACCCTTTTAAACAGATTCAAATCGTTTTGCTCCCGCTTAAAATACACTTTAAAGACATTTCTAAGGTATCGGAGCGCCAAGACGTTAAAAAAATCAACCGTAGTTGGAACCGGCTCACTAAATTTTAAACCGCGCTCACCAAGCAGGCCTGTGCCGCGTGTTTTCATGAAGTTGTTAATATATTTCATAGTGGCGGCGTCGACTTTTTTTTGGTGCTCAAACATGCCCTGGCGAAAATTTTTATGATTTATGTAATTTGATAGTACATCATTACTAATTTCGCTTTTCATGTCCTCAATATCATTCTCGTAGTGAACCCAAATTACGACCTTTGGCCTAATCAATGGGCCATACTCAATCAGCGTTGCGAGATACTGTAGGGCACCACGGCCAGAAAAGCCTAAATTAACCATATTTGGAAAAATTCGACGAACCTGCTGCATTGCATGAGCCTCATTAGGCAAACAGTACCCGTGGATAAAAGAGTCACCAATGATTGAGAGCTGCACTGGATTGGTATCCCATACGTAATCAGGATTGTTGAACCCGTATCTATCTGCCAAGTAGGTTAACCAGGTTCCAGGCTCTTTACAAAGGACCGTCGGTTTCTTTGAAATCCCAGCTAACGGGACAAATTGTTGATTCTCAACCATGATTGGTGAGATCAGCCTACCGTTAGTCCAGTTTCCATGATCAAGAAGTTCGCCGCCACCAGCATAGGGATACGCATCGATTCCCGCCTTACGTAAAGCCATAACATACTCTTGCCTTGATCTGGCATCGTTTGGGCGCCCTGCAGATTTAGCAGCCTCAACTTGATATAAGATTGCGGGCTTTACCGGTTTAAATGCAATGTACAGCTCTGCAGCATAAATTCCTATGATGATTGTAACACTATGGATAAAAAGCTTTTTACGAACAGCGGCTTCAAGTCTTAATACCAATAATGCGCTGATAGAGAGGGCTGCTGGTAGAACATAAAAAACGGTAAGGCCAAGTTTATCAAACTGTAATAAATCTATGAAATCTGGATACGAGAACTGACTGTATTTATACAAACTTCGGCCAAGAACAAAAATTCCAGAAACACTTAAAAAAATAAAAAATAATCGAATAATGTTTGTCATTGGACGGCTTAGAATGTTGTGTATGAGATCGGCACGATTTCTACCCCCTTCGCAAGGGCAATAATTAATCCGAATATTATGACTAAAAAAATGACCGGCTTTAGCCATTCTTTTTTATTTTCTATCGCCACATTCCAGATTTTTTCAAGCCAAGGCACTAATCGATTCCTGATGATCATTGCACTTTACATAGACCCAAAAACTTTGTTGTAATCCGAGTAGTTAATTCTCTTATCATAGCTTTTCCAGAGAGTTGATCAACGGATATCGGGACGTAAGAACGTTCGGTTATATTTGGAGATTGGAAAACTACGTCGTAATACAGCCTACCTTGGCTCTTTCCGCCACCCTGATACGCGTAGTTAAAGTCAGCATCCGTTTTTTTATGCAATATGTATGTAACACCAACTTCTACATTTGCAGGATTGAGTGAGAGTAGCAGTTTGCGTGATAATGGGATGTGGTATTGTTCTTTATCAAGCGTGACAACAAATCCCGCAAAATAAATGCCATAATTATTTGACGCGGCCATCCCCTCAAAAAAATTTTCATCAAAAGTATAGTACCCGTTCCCGGCAAACATGCCTTGGGTAATCCACATATACCCACCCGGCTTGCAAAGCCGATGCATGGTTCGGTATGCCTCACCCACATTAAAAGCATGCTCGTTATTCCCAAAATCCGTGACTAGATCTGCAGCGTGCCACAGATCTTTATTTTCAAGAGGAATGTTCAAATCAATCTTATGAAATTTGTGAGAGCTTTTAATATCCGTGAAAGCATAATCAGTCACTCCAAGTAGAGACCAATAAGCTTTAGTTGAACAACGAGGTCCGCCGGGATAAGCTCTAAGATCATCGAACATTTCGGGTTTATAGCCCTTGATCTTATGAGCTTTCATTAACCAATCCAGCTGACTGAGAGGCATATGTATTTCTTGAGCGCCCATATCAAGCACGGATTTTATATTGTTGAAAAAACCGCGATGATGCAATTCTAACCCCAACGCAATGTCTGAATTCATTCCCATCTTACAATCCTACATCAATTATTTTTGCGCTTAACAACACTAGAAAAAATAGAAGATAATCACACTGCTTAGAGAGCGGTCTGCCAAATAGATAAAATTTTCATATTTTCTGTGTGGGGCAAAAAAAGTAAATAAGGAGCAGGCAACCCACTATTCGGTCTTCCAGCTCATAGCAAACAGCTTTTCATTTAGGCAGTCAACGAATTTGTCTATTTGTTTAACACAACGGTTGTTGATGGCCCCATAAACGAACCGATATGGTTTACATGCTGCCTATCAGGATTAACTTGTTGTCAAACAAAGGCTTTAATATAAATGTTGTTTGAGACATGAATACAGATTTAAAATCCCGTATTGAATCGTTGGACCTGTTGCGCGGTGTTGCAGCGCTATCTGTCGCGGTGAGCCATTTTTTTTTAAGTCAAGATCCTCTGAACTCGATTGCCTCGCAGATATCGGTAATCTCAGTAGAATTATTTTTTGTTCTGAGTGGTTTCGTTCTGGCACCACAAATTATTACTTGTATCGCGCAGAAGAACTTTCGCACAAATATTAAAACCTTTTTGATACGGCGTTGGATGAGGACAATTCCCCCATATTTAATAGCTCTGGTTTGCGCATCTTTGGCTTTCTCTGAAGTACGGTTGGCAGACTTTTTTTTATATGCGTTCTATGTTCAAAACTTTTTCAGTCAACATTTGTCTCAAGATTATTTTTTTGTGGCATGGAGCCTCTCGGTCGAGGAATGGTTTTATATACTTTTCCCAGCCTTATTATATTTTTTACATAAAAAAATATTTAAGAAACATGACTTTGCATTTGGAGAAAAATATATGATCTCTGCTTTAATGATCATATCGGTCATTGCATTGTGCCGGTATTTTTTTGCAGACCAAAATTCTTGGGGTGAGAATGTTCGGCGTGTCGTTGTTTTCCGCTTAGACTCAATCGCATATGGATTTATCGCCTACATACTTATTTTAAAGCTGCAAAAAATCCATGTGATAATTACTACGGCTTCTGCAGTCATCTTTTTTATGATTGCGTTTCTGCTTGCTAACCAGATTACGAATGCAGATCAGGACGTTTGGAAAGATGGGTTTCTTTATGCATCAGCGGGATTTGGTATTTGTACGGTGACGGCATTATACACAATTGATTCTCGTGCTTCTATGCGACCGAAAATATTTTCAAGGTTTTGCTCAGGATTTGGTCAAGCGTCCTATTCAATTTATCTTTTTCACTCTATCGTTCTCAGTTTTATTCCCATGTTACCGGGTCTAGATTTAAGTCTGTCGTTGACCGTCTATTGCGTCGTTGTGGTCTTGTTTGCGTATGTCTTTTACAGAGTAATTGAAAAACCAATTTTAGCTCGTAGACCCCATTATAAAATCCAGATACCTAAATTATAAATCAGGGCTATGAAAAAATAAAAACAGGGTTTTTACATCAACGCTCGCGCTCAACCCTATTTCATAATGACGCTTTGAGGACATAAATGCATAATTTTTTGCACACTCCACAGGTCTTCGACTCTTTCGATGTCGTCACTTGTGTATATCGATAGCCCCTCTAAAGCAGCATGTAAGCTGGCCCCCGAATTGATGATGCTAGTATAGATTTGAAGTCGCTGGTAGGCGGCTTTAGGGAGCATAAAAAGGCTATAAGTGGCTATTCCATTACCTCGTGTAAGTTCGTTCATTAATTGGCGTAATATAATAAAACATCCGGGCATTGCGTATTCAGTGCTACTCAAAAGATAAGGAAAGCCAGCTTTTCCGCAGTAATCTCGAATTACGAGGTTTTGAACGTGTTGGGGAACCCTCTCACCGAGAAAAGGGCGGCTTGATACGTACCCTCTTAATTTGCAAACGTCACTCATCGAAATTTCTGGGTAACTCGTATTGCATTGCAAAGCGAGTATTAGCGCGAAGCGTAACGGGTTCGAAAAACTCACCCAATTTCTTGTCGGCGTAAGGAGAGAAAACACTTTTAAACCGGCAGTTCATAGACCACCGCGTTTTTCTTTCAATGTTTACGCGATTACCATGCATAAGCGTCTGGCTAAATAAAAGGACATGCCCAAAAGGCACCTCTAAAAATTTTGCAAATGGTTCAATAGCTGCGAAGAGATCCTCGCTACTTTTGCTATTAAAGGCGGCGAGCTGCGCTTGTATCTCCCTGTCTTCGCGAGGAGGCATCAGATACATCGACTTGGTACTGGCGCAATCCACGAGAGGCACCCAAAGGACGACTTCAAATGGCGAGTCTCCAGACCATACGTCAGCATGGACGGGCAGTAGCGAGCTATCATCGTCAGGTATTTGAATACTTAAATTGATCCGGCGTTGCATGGATAATTCGTTACCCACGATATTATTAATCGCGCTCCGGGCTAGCGATAGATATAAAGGACGCATCCATGCTTGTGCATTCATAACATCAATTAGATCTAAACGAAAATCATTGAGTTTGTCGACGCTAATGTGGTCAGCAATGTTGTCTAAAAAAGATTGGGCATTATGCGGTTCGGCCAACCCGAGCTTAGTGGCTGCATAGCAAGCCACAAAGTTTTGCATGCGAGCGAGCTCATCTTCCGACTCAGTGCGCAAAATTACATAACCGTTCCGAAGGAATTCTTCAGATAAACTAACATCCTCTGGGAGGTGGAATGAATTTCTTGTCACAGAATAAACTCTTAGTTTTCAACCATGGAGCTGCGAACTGCCGCAGCGATGCTCTCCGACGTCAAATCAAATGACTGGAGCAAGCTGTCTTGTGAGCCGTATTCTCCAGGAAAAACGTCCGGGATTCCCATCTTTTTAATCATTGGGAACCGCTCCCAGTGAGCTGAGGCGAGATAATCGGTCACAGCGCTCCCCAGTCCTCCCGTCATTAAGTGTTCTTCTACAGTAACGATGATCTTAGCCTTCTGAGCGGCATACGCTAATGCGTCGAAGTCAAGAGGCTTTACGGTATGCATATGGATTACCCCACACTCGACATCTTCGGCCTTGAGGATTTCGGCTGCCTTCAATGCACGCTGGGTCATAATGCCTGTGCTGATAATTACAACCTTTCTTGGCTCACGCATTACAACAGCTCGGCCGATTTGAAAATTGTTGACAGGGCTGGTAATTATTTCATCACCCCCCTTTGCAAGCCGGATGTAAATCGGGCCAGGGTGCTCCAAAGTGCTGGGGATGAAGCGCCGCATTTCCTCGGCATCACATGGAGAAACGACACTCATATTCGGAAGTGCACGCATAATAGCGATATCTTCGATAGCTAAATGAGTCGGGCCTAGCGGCGCATACACCAGTCCGCCCCCATTTCCTACTAGCCGCACGGGAAGATTATGCAAACACAGGTCCATGGCAACTTGTTCGTAGCACCGCCGCGAGAGAAAAGTAGCTATAGTATTAACAAATGGGATATAACCCTCCATCGCCATTCCTGCGGCCATACCGATAACGTTTTGCTCAGAGATACCCTCCATGAAAAACCGATCAGGTATTTCGTGGCGGAACTCATCTAAGGTGCCGGGGCCGAGATCCGATCCTATAAATACGACCCTTTCATCCATTTGCGCCAATTCAAAAATAGAGTTGAGACATGCTTTTCTCACGTCTTGCGCTCCAAAGCGTCATATATTTCTGCAACTTGATCCGGCGGTAGGTTCGATTTATGATGCCATGAGGGGTTATTCTCAGCGAATGAAACGCCCTTACCTTTCACGGTATGACAGATTATAGCGGTTGGCCGCCCTTTTTGTATTGGTAAACTGCTAAGTAATTGACGAAGAGCATTTACGTCGTGACCGTTGATTGCGGTCGCAGAAAATCCAAAAGAACGCCATTTATCAGCTAGAGGTTCAAGCGGCTGAACATTCTCAGTAAACCCGTAAGATTGGATCTTATTATAATCGATCACTGCTGTCAGATTATCCAAATTGTGTTTTCCAGCACTCATGGCAGCTTCCCAAACTGACCCCTCATTTATTTCGCCATCACCCAGAACAACATACACCTGCCACGCAGCTTTCTTCATGCGTGCAGCCAAGGCCATTCCAAGCCCGATGGACAGGCCATGACCCAATGCGCCGGTAGACGCTTCAACGCCTGGAACTTTTCCAAATTCTGGATGACCTCCAAGAAAACTCGATTGGCGGCAAAAATGGTCAAGCTCCTCTATAGAAAAAAAGCCTTTATCAGCCAGAAGGGCGTATTGTGCGAGGCAACCATGGCCCTTGCTGAGAATAAACCGGTCTCGGTCGGCCCATGTTGGGTCCCCAGCACGTACCCGCAATATATCATCATAAAACACCCGTAATATCTCGATTAATGACATCGAAGATCCAATGTGTCCCCGCCCTCCTCCGACTAAGGCTCGAACTACAAGTCCGCGCAGTTGCATGGAGCGTTTATCTAATGCGCTAAGTTGCGCTGCCCGCGTCATCAGTTCTACCTCAGTTTCCATCAGTAAATATTCCGTGATGCTCGTGCAGTCTAAAAAGCAACTTCTCAGCTTTAACTAATTGCCGCGATTGTGCGGTCGTTTGATTGAAACTGGTGCCGGCATGAACGCGCTTTTTCCAATGGTTTGCGTTAAACTCGTTTAGCAAAATCATGCACCATCTTAGTCCATATAATGGGAAAAGAGCGGCTGTCCGGACACGGAAGGTTTTATCGGCATCAAACACGTTAAACGCCCCTCTTAAAAACCGTCGTTTGAGGGGATTACTGATCTTCATCGCAGGATGCAATAAAAAATCACAGGTAAGCTTCACAGGGTCATCCCATCCAAAATATTCAAAATCCATAAACACCAGACTATTATTTTGCTGTTTTATGGCATTATGAAATCCAAAATCTGATGGGCTTAAGGTCTTTTGTTTCAGTTTGATTGGCCTTGAGAAATCAAGTCCAGCACTAAAATAAGCTCGTTTTGAAGCCAAACTGATTTTTTTAAACGCAGGCGCAAATAAACCATCAAGGTAGTTCTCTAATTTTGTATTTTCACGGGCCGTCTGTTTTAAATTTTGAAAGCGTAATTCGATTTGAGTCTCCACGTCCATACCGGACAGGCAGGCTTCAGAAGCTGGACGAATTCTCATCGCCCCCGGCGCAGTTCTTATTTTATGAAGGTCACAGATAAAAGATATAGCGGCGTCGATATCGCTTTTAGTTATCGATTTGACTGGCGCCCCATTTACCCATTCATAAATGGCGCAATTTGATTTCCGTATTTGGCCGATAGGTTTTGGAATTGGGCCAACGCCAGCTCTATGAAGAAACAATAAGCCAGTAAATTCAGCGCCAATTCTATCTCGGGCATCCGTTTTGATTTGTGGATAAATTTTAACCGCATAAATTTTTTTCTTACATACAATCCTGTAAACTTGGCTGTTTCTGCCGCGTAAAACTGGCGTAACGTCAGAGACGGATTGACCAAGAATGCGCTCCGCTAATGCAGAAATATGGTTTGTATTTTTGGCGAAGACGTTATCCAAAAATGTGTGCCTGTATTTCAGCCCAATTTTGAAAAATTGAATAAGCACAATCATTTGGCTCCATTCGATCTCTCGAAAACAGTAACCCCTTAGTCCTGCTGGGAAAATTGGGTTCAAGGAAAATTTCTTTAAGATCATCAATAAAGAAGGTGCAATCGAGGTCTCGTATTTTATTGATTTTTGCGCACCTCGTTGGTTCGAAAAAAATATGATCCTTAGAAAATTTCATGCCATTTGGGTCAAAAAACCCCTTGCTTTTCATCCATGATTTTGCGGCTGCTCGGAGGTTTACCTTGGTATGGTCGTAATGACTGTAAACGGTTTTATGACTAACAATAAAAGTGGGAATTTTTGAATTGTTGCAAAATTGGACAAATTGTCTGAATCCAGAAAACAGAGTGGCATGATGGATTCCTTGTCCATAGGCGTAACCTTGGAGTTGTTGCCACCTCAAGTCTCCGTCTGGACGGTTACGGATCGTGTCCCTCACGGCTCTTTTTGAAACAGGCGTATCTGGGGGCAGAAGACCTTGACCACTTGCGGCCTTGTGGAAAACTTCATCATACCCGGCGATGGTATTATCAAAATCAATTCCTACCCGCATTCTTTTTGTACTCGCTACTTCTGCTGTGGCACTATTTTAGATCTACTTTTTGCATTAACCTAATGTTAAAATATCTAGGGTCGTCCATGGGATTTGGAACCTTGCCCGCCGTGAACGCGGCCTCTAAGTCCCGAACCGCATCTTCAATTGTGTGGGTTGGTACAAAACCCAATTCGCGTTGCATCTTCTCAGATGAAATATGATACGATCTATTATCATCGGAGGGTGTTGTTTCAATCTTGACGCTTCTACCCAGTACGTTTTTAACCATCTCAGCAATTTCACCCACTTCAAAGTTTTCCCAACCCGCATTAAAAATTTGTCCATCGATTTGAATATCGGGAAGTGTCATGACGTGAAGGTATAGGTTAACCATGTCGTTTATATGTATATTTGGACGCTTTTGTTTGCCACCAAATACCGTTATTTTTCCATTATTTATAGCGTGGTTGGTTAAAATATTGACTGTTAGGTCTAATCGAAGACGTGGCGCGTAACCACAAACTGTCGAGGGTCGGATTGTTATTGTAACGAAGCCGGGCTCTCGCTCCTCCTGCAGAATGGTCTCGCACAACGCTTTATACTTTGAGTAATCAGTCAAGGGTTCCAAGGGAAGGTCCTCGGTTACCTCAGGATTTCTCTTAATGCCATAGACACTGGATGAGGAGGCGTATACGAACCTCTCTACTCCAACGCTCTTGGCCGCAAGGACGAGTGGACGGAAGGCATCAAAATTTATTGATTTCGCAAGTTTTGGATTGAGGTCGTAAGATGGATCATTTGAAATGCAAGCTAGATGTATGACAGCGTTGCATCCTTCTAATGCCTTGACCACTTCTTGCTTGTCACGCAAGTCACCGCGTATTTGCTTGAGATTAGGATTGTCATGAAGATCTGCAAACACATTATCGCCATAGAGATAGAGGTCGAGGACTGTGACTTTATGACCCGCTTCAATAAGTTTAGGGACCAGCGCACTTCCAACATATCCAGCTCCCCCGGTTACAAGAACGTGCCAGTTTTTATTGGTCATGTTTTCTCTCGCGGTTGCTTTTAAGGTTTGTTGAATTTGGACTGACGGCCTTGAGGATAGATTCAGCGACGATTTCATATCCCTTACCTGAGTAATGTGACCCTGGAAAATACATAAGTTCATGAGGATTTGGATGGCGTGCAAAAACTGGATCTATATCCAATGAGTCCACACCCAAGCTCTTCACAATGTTTAGTACACGGTTGCGCACCCAAGTGTCGTTGCGAAACCAAAATGGGGCCTGCAAATATCGCGCTGAATTCGGAAGGGAGACGAATAAGAGTCTGCCACCCCATGATTTAATCAACATATTTGCCTGGGAGAGAGTTCTCTTAAACAACTGGAAGTCATGGCCGGGTTTACGAAAATAAAGCTGTAACTCATTTCGGATAGTTCGTAATAACAAAAAATCCATAATCGAAGATTTATTTTTTTTTCTAGGTTTCTCTGTGGTCTCAGTCATACGAAATTCTAATATTTCCTTTTCGACGAGTTCACGGATGGACTTATCTATGGCAGTTTGATGCTGAATAAGTCCCACAGGTTGATTAGTGATTGTACGCTCCATGTACGCATTAAATTTTTTTTCCTCTGCGAGGTCGACTAGATCGTTTTCATAGTATAGCCATATAACGGTCTCTGGTTGCATCATTACTGCATATTCTTGAAGCGCTGCGAGATAGCTCAAAGGCCCAGCTGGTGCGCCACTTAAGTTTATCGTTCCAACACCTTTTCCGCGTAATTGATTGGCAATTTGTTGCTGTAAGGGGACGCAATTTCCAAGTCCAAAAGAGTCACCAACCATTATCGAGTCAATTTGTTTCATATCCCAAACATAATCGGGGTTATTGAAGCCGAACCGATCGCTCTTATACATGACATAGCTGCCGCTTTCGTTACACTGGACTATATTAGCTAAAGCAACGGTACCGATTGCACCGACTTGCCGGCCTTTTATCGTTAAAGGCCAATTTCCCCCTGAAATTTCAGCCTTACGCGCTGACCACATGAATCCTAGTTGTGTCATTAATGGGAAGGTCTGAGGCTCCAATTGTCGCATTTGTTCAACGACTTCTAACCTCGAACGAGGATCAACTGGCCGTCCGGCTAATTTTGCGGCTATTGTAACAGAATTCTCAATTGGTTTGTATTGGACCAAGTACAGCTCAGTCATGTAGAGTCCGCCTGCTACGGCGCTAACTAGCAAAATGTATAGGATACGTATCGTCTGGGAAAGTGCCAAGGATGCACAAAACCCTACAGCAAGCCCTCCAGGGATTAAATAATATAAGACGATGCCTGTAGAATCCAGCATAGCGGTTTCGCTGTTAGAAACCGCCCAAGCTAAAATCGAGATGCATATTGTTGCTCCGACTGCCGATAAAACTGTATCGAAGCTGCGGGTTAAAGCCATAATCGTCTCTCGTAAAGCAGTTGGGAGAGTAAGTTAATTATTTTAATAATGTGGAAATATATCTCATCAAGGGCACTTTTTCTATGAAAGTCCTATGACCGACAATACCAACTTTCATCGCGCCGGCCGCATTGCCGATAAATCCAATAAGCTGCATAGACCCGCCAGCGGCAGCCAAAGGTGACGTAATAGAAAGGAATGCATCACCAGCGCCCACCGTATCGACTACGGTTTTCGTAAATGCTGGAATGCGGACTGGCTGCCCACCCTTACTGAAAGTAACGCACCCCTCGCGGCCATGAGTAACGATGAATTGATCACAGGAAATCAGTTCTGGAAGCGCCTCAGATATTAGAGTTTCAACATTGCTAAACGGGTCTTTAGTAGCTAGCTGTGCCTCTGGTGCGTCAATGCAAACATAATCGGCTTTTGCGTAGCGTGATACTAAGTTATAACCAATGTTAGCGCTATTCGTCTGCGTATTTACCGCAAGAAAACGCGCCCTTTCGCTTAATGTATCGATTGTTCGTGGCGTAATAAGTCCATGGCCAAAGTCTGCCGCAATTACCACGTCAGCAGACGGCGCTCGTTTTTTTACCAAATCGACAACACTATCCTCAAGCGCCCCGTGCAGCGGAGTGTCATCAATGGTGTAAACTTCAAACAGTTTCCTTACGTAGTTTGGTTCGACAAACCGACATTTACGAGTTGTTGGCGAACCACGTTTTTGGACTGGAGTAAGTTTAACATTTTTTCTGAGATTTTTACGGATAAAATCTTCTAACCCGTCATCGCCGATACACGTGATAATTTCCACCTCAGCACATATGCTGGCTACATGATTAGCTGCCGCAAATATACCTCCTGCAAACATTTCCTTGTCTTGGAACCGTGTTGCAATAATGTTTTCTTTTGCGGACTTGCCCATAGGAGCGACATACTGATATTCATCGACAATCGCGTCACCAACTAATAATACTCGATAGTCCTTAACGCTCTCAACTAGAGTGGTGATTTCGCGAGCGGCATCGGTTTCACGCAAACCCTTAAGATAATCTCGAAGAGAATGATCATATATGTCTAGATAATTATTGATAAGGGAAGATGAACTAAATGTGATTTCTTTGGTCAAAACTAGCTTGCCGCCATGCTGTTCCGTCACTTCGCGTTCCAAGCCGATCTGCCCCGTAATGTCGTCATCAGGATTTTCATAATCGGATCCTTTGACATATACATTCGGCTGGATAGTTGTGATAACAGTCTTAGCGTTTGATTCGTAATTAATTCCTACGAAATCTATGTACTCGATAGCACCAAGCATCTCGGCACGCATTTCTTGCGTAAATATCGGTCGACCCGGGCCTTTGTTTACGAATTTGTCTGCGGTCAGAGTGACAATCAGCAAATCCCCCTCTCGGCGTGCACCCTCAAAATGGCGGACATGCCCCATGTGCAAAAGATCAAAAACTCCATGTGCTAAAACTACTTTTTTACCCGCTGTTTGAGCCTGACGTGTAATCGATGCAAGCGCTTCAATGGATTGAAGTTTGCTGCGTGCAGAAAAATCAGGTTGGCGGTTCATTATAATACCCCTAGCCTTATTTTTTGGTTTGTCCTAAATAAGTGAACCAATCGGAAGTAGCTGTGGCGATGCTCTCGGGCTCCCAAACTGGCGCCTCCCGCCAATATTCTATTTGATCAAGCACTGCTGCAACGCCAGATTCAAACGACATTTTTGGACGCCAATTTAGGAGGGAGCGAATTTTTGTAGTGTCGGCGAATGTGCAGTCCGGCTCTCCCGGACGTTTTGGAATAAATACTTTCTCACCTCCTATTAAATCAGTTAATTGGTTAATACTATAATGTCCGTCTGATCCGATGTTCATAATTTCACCAGAAATATCTGATTTTGCTGCTTCAACGAATGCTTCGGCCGCATCTGTTACGTAAGTGAAGTCTCGGGTCTGCTTCCCGTCCCCGACAATTGTAAACGGTTTCTTTGCTAGTTTCTGCGCAAGGAAAACCCCAAAGACTGCGCCATAGGTTCCAGATGTCCGCGACCTTGGGCCAAAAACATTAAACATGCGCAATGATATAGCAGGAAGTCCGAATACCTGTGCCCAATGCATAGTATATGTCTCTCCGACATACTTCGTTAAAGCGTAGGGGTACATTGGGCGAATTTCTGACGTTTCACTCGTCGGATAGTTATCAGGAATACCATAGCATGAAGAGGAGGCTGCATATATGAATCGTTTAATGCCGCCTGCGCGTGATGCCTCGAGTACAGACAGTGTGCCGCTGACGTTTGAGTGATGGTAAGGAACTGGTTTTTGAATTGACGGAACAATATCTGCCAAAGCTGCTAGATGAAATACCCAATCAACTTTTTCAAACAAAGGTGTGATTGACTTAAGGTCAGTGACATCGGCTTCATAAATTATGAGCCTAGTGTGGTTGGAAACGTGTGCCAAATTAAGAGCCCGTCCGGTTGAATAATTGTCAATGACTGTAACTGTGTGGCCTCCCTGTAGAAGTAAGTCGACTAAATGACTCCCTATAAATCCGGCTCCACCCGTAACTATACATTTTTTTGGCATTGCATTTGACTTTTCTGACATAATTTGGTTTGGCCGTTTCAGGAGCGCGTGTGGCGGGTCATATACGCAACGTCTCTCTTGGATCTGACGTATTTATCTAATTTTAATTTGATATTTTGCACTGGCAGCGTCGGCGTGAAACATTTTCACCGTTTCCAGTGAATATTCAGCTAAATCTTTCCCAATAAGAGGTAATTTCACCAAGACGTCGGTGGTTATTGTAATGATATGGCATCCAATTGAATCAGCATGAAGTATGTTAAGAAGTTCTCTTGGGCTAGCCCAAATTAACTCTGCACGCGGTCTCTGGGCGAGTTCTTCAACGCAATTACGCATTATTGGAACGGGGTCGCGACCTGTATCAGCAATGCGGCCAGCAAAAACAGATACGAATGCTGGGGCGTCGTCGCTTAGACATGCCGCAACCTGTCTAACCTGTTGAACTGTCATGATTGCCGTAATATTTAGATGAACGCCTGCGCTCGATAGGCGTTTGATAAGATCGCCGCTGAAGTCACCCTTTGTATTGGTAACGGGTATTTTGACATTGACGTTTGATCCCCAAGATGCGATTTCAAGGGCTTGTCGTTCCATCTCGTCTGGCTCATCAGCGAACACTTCAAACGAAACAGGAAGATTAGGAACAGCTATCAAAACCGAACGTGCGAATAATTCATAATCTTCAATACCAGCTTTGCGCATAAGCGACGGATTGGTTGTAAAACCTCTAATTTTCGGATTATTTGCCAATGCCTGAATTCCCTCGAGATCAGCGCCATCTGCAAAAAGTTTCACATTTGTGCCTGTATCGATTTCCATGATTTTTCCTTCTAAATCGTACTAAGTGTCTTAAAAAGAACCTTGATTGGGCAACTGTTTAAAACAATTCATGTGTTTAGTGGGGTGGGATTGAAAAATTAGAGCGGATAGTGGTGAGATGCGAGGTCTAGATTAAATTTACTCGCAAGCTTTTGGTTGTCTTCCCGAAAGAAATCCTCGAGGCGCAACCTCATACCCTCTTCCCAAGTGATTGATGCGGGCGCGCCCTTATTTATTGCGCTATGGAATTTATGAGAGATAAACTTGGGAATTAAACGCGATAATCGACTTTTGGGTAAAAACACTTTTCGAACTTTCCTGTAAAAAACCGACTGTGCTGAGACCCGGGCGTTTTCACTGACGTTAGCAGATATATCATGTTCAAGTGACGATAAATTCATAATGGACGATATATTGTTAATCTCTCTGATATTATTCGCACGAAAATCTTCATAGAGTAAAATCACTAAAGAGTCGCGCCCTACTAGTTTCTCATAACTATGCAAAAGATTAAAATAGAGTAAATTGTGTACGGGGGAAATGCGCGGCATAGGTAAAGTGTCTTCAATGAAATTCTGAAAAGGGATTTCTACGCCGCCTGGCCGTAAATACCATTTTAAGGCCTGGAAATAATACGACTCGAGCTGTGTTATTTGATTCCGAACCGAAACAAGTAGTTTAATGCCTCCCAAAATATCATTGAGGCGCCTTACCATTGTTAACCGGTCAACAAATTCATAACTGGTCAAGTCTTCGTCGGATAGAGCTAAGATATTTGTATTGTTATCGAATACCTCATAAACCGGTTTAAATAGCTCTTTTGCAATGCTTGGAAGATAGGAAGCCTCCTCGGTGTTTTTGATATAATTAATGAATTTAAGCGCAGCCAAATTATTGTAAGGCGCGCCCAAATAATTTATTTCAGGATGTTTAGAAAAAAAATTCAACTGCAGTGTTTTTGTACCAGTTTTGTAAAACCCAACGTGAATGATAGCTTTTGGAGCCATTACTTTAGCCTCAGTCCAGTTGTTTGCTCATGAGTTTAAAAAGATACTCGTGGCAAATTGTTTATCTGAATATTGACTAAGTGAGGAAATTTTAAGTCGCGGTCTGATATTTTTGGTGTGTCAAGAGGCCAAACAATATTAAGTGTTGGATCGTTCCAAGCAATTCCGCCCTCATCCTCACGGTTATAGGTTGTAGTGACTTTATAATGAACCTCAGCATGGGTTCCAATAACACAAAATCCATGTGCAAAACCTGGTGGCATATAGATTTGCTTAAAGTTCTCCCCGGTTAACTCCACGCTGTACCACTTGAGGTAGGTGGGTGAGTCCCTTCTAAGATCAACTACAACATCAAAAATAGCGCCAGAGGAAACATAAATTAATTGCGCCTGTGAATTTTCGATTTGATAATGCAATCCTCGTAAAACATTGATGGATGAGCGAGAATGATTGTCTTGAAGAAACTCATCCTCAATTCCAGCCGCCTTGTATGTGTCCTGGCGAAAAACTTCTACAAACGCACCTCGTTGGTCGCGGAACACCTCTGGCTCTATGGTTACAAGACCGGGGATATGGGTTTGCTGAACGTGCATGGCGGTAAAACGATCTTAGTTACGCTCTAGTATTTCAGTGAGATAGCGTCCATAAGGCGTATCAGCTATGGGTTTTGTCTGCGCCTCCAGTTCTTTTGCATTTATAAAGCCCATATAAAATGCAACCTCTTCGGGACAAGCAATTCGAGTGCTTTGGCGTGTTGCGATTACTTGGATATATTGACTTGTTGCTGAGAGGGCATCTGGAGTGCCAGCGTCAAACCACGCAAAACCTCGGCCTAGTCTACGAGCCTCTAATTCGCCGCGTTTTAAGTATTCGAGATTGACGTCTGTAATTTCTAATTCACCACGGACCGATGGCCTTAAAGATTTAGCAATATCGATCACGTCAGGCTCGTACATGTAAAGGCCGGTGACAGCAAAACTAGATTTTGGGACCTTCGGCTTTTCTTGGATGTCAAGAGGCCTCCCCTCAGCATCAAAATTGATAATGCCATACCTTGAGGGATCGGCGACATAATACGAAAAAACTGTAGCAACCCCGGATCGCGCAGTTGCATCCTGTAAAATGTCAGGAAGGCCGTGGCCAAAAAAGATATTATCACCCAATATCAATGCAACTGGGGATTGACCAATAAATGCTTCGCCAATGACAAATGCCTGTGCTAAACCTGCAGGTGAGGGCTGAGGTGCATAATCCAGAGCAATTCCCCATTGGCTTCCGTTTCCTAACAGAGCTCTGAATTTCTCTAGATCTTCTGACGTCGTGATGACTAAAATTTCTTGAATTCCTGCAAGCATCAGTGTTGTTAAGGGGAAGTAGATCATCGGTTTATCATAAATGGGGAGAAGATGTTTATTGGTTACACGTGTCAGGGGATACAGCCGAGTTCCTAACCCGCCAGCCAGGATGATCCCTTTTCTCTTCATGATGGACCTCTTTTGTTAGCGCCTTTCCCAGTGCGGGTCCATCGAGGGCTTGAGTCCGCCTTTCTTTCTAGGTCGTGACAACCAAGCTTTAATGAGGCCTCGTGAATGATGGCAGAAGACCAATCGGTATTAGCTAAATACCAACAAACCGTTTTTTCTAACCCGGAGCTAAAGGTCTCTTGTGGTGTCCAACCCAATTCATGATTAATCTTATCTGTATTCACGGCGTATCGCCGGTCATGGCCCGGACGATCAGAAACGTGGCGTAAAAGCTGCGCGTGAGGGGTGTTTGGAGAATTTGGAAATTGGGCATCCAAAATAGATGTCAAGCTTTCTACCACCTCCAAATTGCTGATTTCACAGTTGCCGCCAATGCAGTAGACTTCGCCGACAATACCATTGGTTAAAATTTTAATGAGTGCATTGGCATGATCGTCAACATAAAGCCAGTCACGGACGTGTAAACCGTCCCCGTAAATGGGGAGTGATTCTCCATTTAGGGCATTATAAATCATAAATGGGATGAGCTTTTCTGGAAATTGATATGGACCGTAGTTGTTTGTGCAGTTGGATACTAGGGTGGGCAACCCATAAGTCATATTCCAAGCACGAACAAGATGGTCTGCTGCCGCCTTGCTAGCTGAATACGGTGAGTTAGGTTTGTACCGGGATTCTTCTGAGAACTCGCCACTTGGGCCCAAGTCTCCGTAAACTTCATCCGTTGATACATGAAGAAACCGAAACTTTGCTCTCTGTTCATTACTGAGAGTTGACCAGAAGCTAAAAGCCGCCTCAAGTAAAGATAAGGTGCCAAGTACGTTCGTATTGATAAAAGTGGCAGGACCCGCAATGGATCGATCGACGTGGGTTTCAGCGGCGAGGTGAATGATTCCGTCCGGTCTAAAATCTGCGATTATTTGGCGAACACTATCGTAATCTTCAACATCAGATTCAACAAATTGATGAAAAGTATGCGGAATAACTTCGCTAAGATTTGACAGGCTACCCGCATAAGTCAACTTGTCCAGCGTTAAGACGTGACAATGGTATTTGGCGAGCAATTTTCGAACGATAGCGGAGCCAATAAATCCGGCGCCACCAGTGATTAAAATACGGCTGTGTATCATTTCGGTTTCTGTGATTTTTGATAATTTTACGAGTTCTTAGATTTTAGTAATCTAATGAAAAATTCATGGAGTCCCAATTTTTTTAAAACGCAGGAAGCTAGTTGCCGACGTTTCAACCAAAGTTGCTGGAGGAAGGTCCTCCAAAAAAACCTGTTAAGGCCTGCGACATAGGCCATACGATAAAAGCCTAAAACATTAATTTCTGATAAATTAGCTGCAGCTTGGGCCCCAGCGGTATGCCATTCTTTTTTTAGCAACTGATAAGCAACATGTTTCGCAAGATCGCCCCCAAATTGTTGCCATTTCTCTTCAATGCACCACTCTTTTATGAGGGATTTAGTATAATCGATGTAGCCGAGCCAGCCCGCGGCATTCAATTGTTTGTTGAGTTGTTCTTCGTGGCGGCGCCAATACAATTTAGCTGTCGAATCAAAGCCCGTTTCTCCAAACGGAATGATACCAAACAAGATGCTGTCTTCTATTGCTCTGTGATATCCACCACCGTTGATCAAGTCTTTAGTCCGGACCACAAATATATCTCCAGCCGCAACCAACATTCCGCCACCCTTTAATGTATCAAGGGCTAGTTTATGGCCAGCCATGAATTTAGGCCGCATAGGTTTTTCATCTTTAACCGGCGCGATAACATTACCGTGGATATCAACTCCCTCCATCATACCGGAGGCGGATGTGCATCGGGGATTTTCATCGAATAAGGCTATCATCCTCTCAAGAAAGTTAGGCGATAAAAAATCATCATATGATAAATGGAAAATGTACTCACCCCGAGCAGCTCTCAGCGCGGCGTTCCAACACTTATCAACTACGATGTGCGGATCATCCCATGTGAACTGGTTTATTTTAAAATTAATCACACGAACCCGTTCATCGGCTTTCGCAATCTTGTCAATTTCTTGGGAGACCTCGTATAGGGCGCCATTATTGACGATAATTAATTCAAAATTTGTGTAGCTTTGGTCAAGAACAGATCTCGCGCTTTGCTGAAAAAACGTTGCCCCGTGATAAGCATCTATAAAAATACTAAAAATTGGAGCCACTTGTAATCTCAGCGATTCAGATTTGTTGCCCTGAGGCGGATGTTCGCGAAAAATTAATTATTTCACTAATTCCACCTTCCAAGCCATCTTTAAATTCAAATCCAGCACGGCGGAGAAGATTGTTAGACACATGGTGTAAGAGTTGGTTCATTATCTTAATCTGAACGAATATTGGTATCTGTGTCTTAAAAAATTTGAGATAGATCCCCGTCGGTAACATCAACCCTAACTAATGCAAATTGCATAGTCTTTGGAAAATTAAAAAATAATGTATACCGTTGTTTAGCCAGATTATCTACACCTACAATGTCTATACCATCAATTAACATTGGAATATCGCGAATTAATCTTGATTCAATTTGCCGTGGGCAATCGGTTATAATGGCTCTCATTTCAGGTGACGAACCTGCTTTTCAAATGATCAGCAAGCCGGAGAGAGAGTGCTACAATCGAAACCGTTGGGTTGGAATAACCGTTTGTTGGGAATACTGAGGAGCTAGCAATAAAAAGATTACTCAAATTATGTACTTTACAGTTTTTATCGACAACGCCGAGTCGCGGGGATTCTGCCATACGAGTCGTACCGTAATGATGTGCCCCACCCATTGTAATAGCATCTTTCCAACTATTGTCATGCGCGGTAATCCAAGGGTCAAGATGAACCCGTCCTAGGCCTAATCTAGCTAACTCAACTCCTACAGCATAAGCAGCTGTTTTAAAGGTATGCAACTCTAATTCGCCAACGCGGTCGTCGACATGTGCGCGGTGTAGGCCTAAAGCATCTCTCTCCTCGCGCAGCTTTACACGAGATTCCGGATACGGCGCCCATTCGCAAATAGCCCAGAGACCGATTAAGGGCTTTGCGGGAATAATCACATCTTTGCCTCGGCGTGCGCGGAGAAATTGGGCTCCGACCTCGTCAAGATCGGTTAAAACGGACCAAACTTGAGTAGCAAAGGGTTTGTCAAAATTCCAAGCTTTAATTTGGCGCCACACCTCAGTTGCTGCTCCGACGCCAGAACTCATATCGTCTTCGCCTACTAAATAAACAGATATATTAAGCGCCTCTTCTTTTTTTTGTATTTGTTCTGACAGTCGGAGTGCCGCCCGTGTTTTTGCAGGCCCAAGTTTTTTAAAACGCGAATATAATTCAGATATTTGCTGCGGATTTTTAGCTAACAAGCTGCCAATGTTTGCGTAAGGATGGCTGGCAAAATAGCGGCCAACAAGGTCGTGGTTGTTTCCAACTCCGGCGGGTGAGGCACTTTGTGAGTTCAGCATTAGCCGGGGTGTTTCAATTCCGCCGCATGCGATGACAAAAACTTTAGCATGGATCGTAGCTTGATTGCCGCTGAGCGATTGAATAGCCACATTGTTAATACTATTACTTGATTGGTCCGGCCGAATGTCAATTGCGTTGGCGTTGAGTAGGACATTAATGTTTTCAGCAGCCTTTAATTCGGCGCGATAAGCAGATCCAAACCTTACCGGACCCTCCCAATCCCAATATCCCTCTTTGATGTGGCCACTATATTGTACAAAATAGGTTTTGAACTTCCTTTCATCAAAACCATGAGGAGTAATCCCAAGCATTTCCCAGACGCTTTCGTCGTAGGCATATGGACCAAGGTCCATTAAATTTTGGGCACGTTTGTAGTACGGCTCGAGCTCTTGTTTACCGAAAGGCCAACCACTATGTGGTACCCAATCACGGACCTGAAAATCAATTTCGTCAAGAGGGGATGACTCGCCAACATAATGGTTCGTGGTGCCGCCGAAGTATCGAAGCCGAGAATTGGTGAGGTCTTGGTAATTTGATGAACCGGCGTAGAGGTCTTGTGTTAGTTCGTCATAATCAAAACTGCCACTTTCTAGAAGAATTATACTAGTTGAGCGAGTGATAAATTCTCGTGCAATGGATATGCCTGCCGCACCGGCACCAATAATGCAGATATCAGCAAAAAATTGGGATGGAGGGTTGGATTGGGCGAAGTCGGATATCATAAAATACAGACTAAGATGTCAAGGCAAGTGTACAGAGGGTGACTTCGGTTTCTGACAAAACCCAACCGTTTACAATAACAACTCTGGCGGTGATAAAATCATGCTTAATAAGTTTTTTAACAGTCCTTTTTTTTGTTGGAGCGTCATAACCGGATATTACCTGTAACAATGAATCCATTTTCTTTCTAATTGTGAATGGGTCTCTCGTTGATTGAATATAATCACGGCCTATGATCTGCGCTGCCGCCTTATCTGAAAATAAATCAGAAACTAGGTCATCGATAGGATGGCCACCAACCCCAACTTTGACCCTTGTCAATACTAACAATGTTATCAGACAGCTTAGAGAAAACCTTCTGCGTGATATACAAAGGTCTAACCCTTTTATTTTTTTACTCATCGTTAACCTTTGGGCAATTGAGACGCACGAAAATTTAAAAAGGTATTGTAATCTCTCACATAATCATCCTCGTTATACGGCGCATCACAAACGACAAGTAATACGGTCTTTTCATCTTCATAATTCTGTTCGGCCCATATTGTAGGAGGAATATGCAATGCTATCTTTGGGCCGCACAACATTATTTTTTTTCTCGACTGCCCATCGTCGCATGTTACCTCAACTGCGCCTGAAAGGCATATAAGAAGCTGGTTAAGTTTCCGATGTGCATGACCACCGCGCATCAATCCTTTTGGGACAGCTGTGATGGAAAAAAAACGTTTTATCGGAAAAGGTATGTGCAGAGAATCTTCAGCAGATATAAGTAAACCTCGATTATCTTGGCTAGCGGGTAATTCAATTTTTGACACGTCGGATAGAATTGGAAAAAGAGTTTTAGGTTCAATCGAGAAGTTTTTAAGAGTCATTCGGGGAGGCTCGCTATGGTGTCAGAAATTTCTGTCAACCGACGAAATTTTTCATTTCGTTTCACTAGTTGTTCAAAGGTTCCCTCATCGACTAACCGACCGGCACTTAGGTAGAGTAGTTTGTCACATGATCGAACAGTGCTAAGCCTATGAGCTATCACTATGACGGTTTTTTGGCCTTTGAGAGAATTAAGAGCGTTAGTAATTTCACGCTCTGTTTCGTTATCAAGTGCAGATGACGCCTCATCGAGAACCAGAACTTCTGGATCATTATATAAGGCTCTGGCAATACCGACCCTCTGGCGTTGTCCGCCGGAGAGTCGAGCACCTTGTTCTTTAAGCTCTGTGTTAATACCGTCAGGAAAGCTCTTAACCAAGTCTGTTAAATGGGCGAGTTTCAGCGCCGAATTCACTTTTGTATCATCAATCTCTTCCTCATTAATTCCAAACGCAATATTTTTACGTAAAGTGTCATCGATTATATATATGGATTGTGGTACATAGCTTACACTGCAATATTGATCGGTAAGATCAGATAGCAGTTTTCCATTAAGCAAAAGAGTTCCATTGGTTGGAGGCAGGAGCCCCAATATAATGTCTGCAAGCGTTGTTTTTCCAGCTCCGGAGGGACCGACCAATCCTATAGATTCACCCCCTCGTATGTTTGTGCTTATTTCGTGAATCGCGGGTGCTCTGGTGCCCGGATAGGAAAAGGATATATTTTCTAACTGTATAGATTTAACTCGTATTGTAGCACGCGGTTGTCTATTTATCTCCGAATTTACATTAATAGATAATCGCTGGAATTCATCAAAGGTCATCTTCACCGCGGGCTTACTGCCTCTTAAATTTTGTAGGCTTGCAGTAATTCGATTTACTGATGGAGATAGTCTCAGAGCGGCGGCGGCAAAAAGCCCCAAGGATGCGATAACATCGCTCACTGAGGTGTTTGAAAGGAAAACGACAATAATAACAGTACACATGCCTCCAAGAAGGACTGTCTCATTTAAAAGCCTTGGCAACTGTGAGACCAATTGATGGTTGCGACGATTAATCATTTCACGATCTTGTATCTGACTAAAAGCGCTTAAGAAATATCCAGTGCGCCCTAATATCCGTGTTTCTTTGATGGAGCCTAAACTCTGTTGTAGGGACTGCAAAGCTCGTTGGGATAAAGAAAGCCTCTCATAGCCCCAGCGCTCAAAGGCTGGCCCCAGAATCCGATAAAAGCTAAAAATCAATCCGCAAACTACTACGCCGGCAAGGAGGGTCGCTTTTGGTTCAATAGCAAATACGATTATCGTTACTGAAATGATAAGGAAAAATTCGACGGCAAGATTTATCAGACTGATGATAAACGTGCTATACACATCATGAGTCGATTCACGAATGTTTCGAATGAGAACAGTGGAATTTTGGTCAATTAGACTGAGGTAAGGTGCATGAAGGTATCGGCTAAACAGCTGGTTGGACAAGCGTACGATTCCCGAAAATGCAAAAGTATACTGGGCAAAATAGAACCCAACCATAAAAATAGTTTTCACCAAGAAAAGGCCAAAAAAAGTAACGGTGCATAGAATCACAAAGCTTTTTGATGACGATAATTGCAGGGTGCTGTAGACCCAATTTAAGTATTGATTGGTTTGTATCGCGGTTGGGTCTGTGATCAACTTTAACAATGGAAAAATTAATGAAATCCCAAGGGCCTCAATCAGAGCACCTATCAGTGTCATTAAAAACAAGACACCTAACCAACGTCTAGCGATGCCGTCTAAAAGCGACAGGGCATTTTTTATTGTTTCAAGCATAGTACTGTATCAATTTAATTTGGCAGTGAGGAAAACGCCGAGATGGTTTTCTCTATTCCCGTTGCAAGGTCAATTTCTGGTGCCCAGTGTGTGGAGTTTTTGAATGCTTTAATATCTGCACAAAAATTCCGGTATTCTATCTGATTGGTGTGGGGAGGCCATGAGGAGTGTACTACCGGAACTGGCTTCCCAAATGTTTTTTCCACATGCTTTGCGACCATTCGAAAAGCTTCGGACAGGGAATGCGGTACTCCACTGCCAATTAAATATTGTTGACCAGATAAAGTATCAGCGTATTGGTTAGCGGTGAAAAAAGCCTCGACGGCGTCTGAGATATAGATGTAATCTCGAACTTCATTTCCGGCGCCAAAAATTGAAATAGGTTCACCTTTGATTGCGGCTTTAGTTACCTTATTGAGAATGCCACGGTCACAACTAGAGCTTTCGACTCCCGGTCCATATACATTTGTAAGGCGCAACACTATGCCCTTTATTACGCCTAGTTTTGTGAAATGCTTTATGTATCGCTCGGCCGCAAGCTTATGAATATCATAAATTGTAATCGGGTTATCGACGGCAGTTTCATTAGTGGGCACAGTTCGAGTCATGCCGACTTGGGTAGCCGCCCCGGCTGCAATGATCAGGGGTTGATGTACGAGTCCCCTGCAACTTTCAAGCATTTGGATTACAGGCATAACATTCGCGTAAAAATCACTCTGTAAATTATTATTAGCGGAGTATGCGCTGGTTTGTGCAGCAAAATGAAAAACAAGGTTGGTTCCGTATTCTCGAAACACACGATCCCATAAAGCACGGTTATCGATCGCTGATTCAAGATCTTGCACCCCAGCGATCTTTTTCGGTAATGGCCTTAATCGGTTGCGATCGCGTGTTATGCGCAGGACAAAACAATGGCTATCAAGAAGGCGATCCACGAGGGCGCTACCTAGATATCCACTTGCACCTGTTACTGCGATGGTTTTGCCGTTGAACCCGTAGTTTTTTCTAATCATGGTGGCGCTCTGAAAAAAATTCCTGAAGCGAGGCGATAATGGTTTTCACCTCCCCATTAGTAAGTTCCGGATATAACGGTAACGAGACAATTTCAGCTGCAGCAGCCTCCGTACAGCCCATATTTTTTGCTATTTTGAGGCGATCACTATAGGCTGGATGGTGATGTACAGGCGGGGGGTAGTGAATTCCCGCATAGATATCTGCCTTCTTCATATGAGAAATCAAAGCATCGCGGTTCTGATGTCTGATCACATACAAATGAAAAACATGTTCACAATCTGCCCGTTGTGCTGGAGTTTGAATATCCATCTTACCTAACTCTCGATCATAGGTGTCAGCAATTTTACGACGCTGTTTGTTATCCGTGTCCAGTGTAGGTAATTTTGCTCTAAGGATTGCCGCCTGAACTTCGTCGAGCCGCGTATTCCAACCTGGAACGATTGCACGCCGCTCTTTGTCCCAGCCGTATTCACGAATACGTCTACAGCGATCAGTTAAATAAACGTCGTTCCCTACTATCATTCCGCCATCACCAATGGCCCCGAGGTTTTTTGTTGGGTAAAAACTAAAGCACCCGAGATCGCCAATTGATCCCACCCGTCTACCTTTGTATTTTGCTCCGTGCGCCTGTGCGCAATCCTCGATGACGTGGATTTTATGCTGTCGTGCGATATCCATTATTGGATCCATATCTGCGGGCTGTCCGTAAAGATGAACTGGCACGATTGCCTTGGTCCGGTGGGTTATTGCATTAGCAACTTTGGTTGGGTCCAAAGTAAAATGTATTGGATCAATATCGATGATAATGGGATTGGCTCCTACTAATTCAATGGCAGAAATTGTGGCCGTGGCTGTGTGAGATACAGTGATTACATCGTCTCCGTCGCCAATATTTGCCGCACGAAGTGCTAGATGAATGGCCTCGGTTCCGCTACTTACGCCGACACCCACTTTTGTGTCGCAGTATGCCGCAAATTCATCTTCAAAGTTTTTTACTTCGGTGCCAAGAATGTATGTTCCGCTATCTAAAACACGTTTCACCGCAGTGTCGATGGCAGATTTATGCGATAAATATTGAGCTTTTGGTTGAGCGCAAAAAAGGCTCATGAGATACACACTGATGGAATGAATTCTATCCACTGTCCACCTGATTGCCGAAAGGCGTCTTCTTTCGCAATGATTTCTAACTTGTGGTTCCATGCAAATAGAACGGCATATTCTGGGTAGTCGGAGATAAAGTCCTGATAGGGTTTTACTGGAATATGGGTACCTGGTGTAAACTTGCCCTGTTTTGCGGGGGTTGTGTCAGAAACAAATTCAATGTGATCGGGGCCGATAGAACAATAGTTCATAACTGTGGTACTTTTTGAGGTTGCTCCGTAGCCCACAACACGTCGATTCTCATCGCGAAATTTCCCTAAAAGCCGTGTGAGTCTGTGCCGTGATGTCTCGCAGTTTTCACGAAAACGTTCAAATGTTGCCGCTGAGCTGAGACCGAGTTTGGTCTCTCGAGCGAGACAATTGGTAACGGCGGTGGAGGTTTGCTGCCGGGTATCCAAGGCTAATGTATATCTCATAGAGCCACCGTGTGTCTTTTGCGGCTCTACGTTGACGAGTTTCAGGCCATGTGGGGCAAACGCATTTGCTACAGAAGTTGCTGAAAATACGAAGACATGTTCGTCATAGATCTGGTCATAAGAGGTTTTTTTGATAATATCCCCTAAATATGGATCTTCAAAAATCAGTACACCTGACGGCTTAAGTAATTTAGCTATCCCCGAGGCTACAGAATTCAGGTTGGGAATATGGCACATGACGTTTGCGCTGAGCACTACATCGGCAAGGCCATGTTCGGCGATAAGCCGATCCGCCACCATTTCATCAAAAAAATCGCTTATTGTGTTCACGCCATGCCCACGTGCTATCTCTGCAACATTCTCTGACGGCTCAATACCCAAATGTCGAATGCCTGCGTCGGCGAAATTCTGCAGCATAATCCCGTCATTGCTTCCTAGTTCGACTACAAATGGATCGTCGTAATCGGTGAGATGGGAACCGCAAACTTTAGCAGCAAATTTCGCAAAGTGATCCTGCATGTATTTTGATGTGCGGGAAAAAAATGCATAGTTTTCATGAAACATTTTACTGGGGTCAGGTTGGTCAATAATTTGCAAAATATTACACGCGCTGCAAAATGCGGGAGCAAGTTCAAAAAAATACTCGCTATCAAATTGCTCGGGCAAAAGGAAACCGTTTGCGACCGGCATTTGACCAAAAGTCATAAAAGGTGCAATTGGAGAACCGCATATCCGACAATCTGTCATTTTTTTTGACGTCCCAGCATGAGAGGGGGAGTGAGGAATTAAGACACGCTACCGCAGTCTGGGTGAAAACACCGAGACATTTTTAGGCTCAAAGATTTAGCTCGGTTAGGCTGTTGCCGCTACTGAGCCAATGGCTAATCGGACTTTTACCCGACGACCTAACATATCTAATAAAACGATGATACGCTCATCATCTGTGGCGCAATCAAAAAGCCCAAATTGCCCGCTGAATGCACCGTTAACAATTTTTACTGATTGGCCCTTCTTAAACACATCTGCGGAAGACAGAGTTACAAAGCCATTTTCATCTTGTCGAGATATAATGTTCTCGACTATTCCTTCAGGCATTGGTGCTGGAACATCCCCATAACATACTAAATAGCATGCGCCGAAGGTGGAGTGAACGGCACGCCATGGTTTTAACGTGGGGTCTAAAGCGACAAAAATGTAACGGGGAAACATTGGGGCGGATACGTGATCAATTCGACGGGCGTGAGAACGGCGTTTAAGATATTGCGGCGAGAATGCCTCGAATCCTTGTTGCTTTAAATTTAAGACAACTTTTGCTTCCGCGCGAACATGAGTATGAACAACATACCAATTGATCATCTTTTGTACCACTCAGCTTGAGTTGAGATATTTGTGTTTAGACCGAGTAATGGAAGAGCTATTATGTTTTTTTTCGGCATATACCTTGAGGCGTAATTGAATGTTTTCTGCGGTTGTCTCGTGTCCGTTACGATTGCCGCTTCAAATTCAATCAACGACTTAAATGATTTAAGTGCGGGGATGTCGAGTAACGAAGAGCCAGTAAAATTTGGATCGACAACACCAACTATTTTAACGTTGAATTCTTGTGCTGAAAGAATTGCTATATCGGTTAAATCGCCTGCCCCACACAGCACGATATTATGCCAATTTTTGCTAGTGCAAATCGTGAAGGCATCGGAACATTGCTGACGCGCGTCACGGAAGAATTTAAAGGATTGAGATAGATACTCGGCAGTTAGAGAACTCTTTTCCGTGAAGCCCTTTGGTGTTAGGTAGTAGAGGTATCGATTGGCTGGAGCATGTAACGCCTTTATGTAACCTTTTTTCACAAGCCGTTTGAGGTATGCATTTGTAAGGCCCAGGGCAATACCAAGTTCTTGAGCGAGTTTTCGCTGAGTGACATCGCTACTTTGTTCGACTGCAGCAAGCATGCCAAGCTTTATAGACGGTTCCAAACCATCCTCGGAATTCAGGGTTTTTTGCTTACCAGACACAGCCTTTACCTTTTGTGTTCATCATCTGAACGCCCTAAACAATGTTTACAGTGTTCACGTGGTGAACGTCAATGAAAATTGTCAGCATACACTTACGTTTGATGGTGAAATCGACCCTAGTATTTACTGCATTTTACTGCAGATTTATTGATTTGAGTAATTTAGGAATCCAGTGAAAACCAAGTGAGAAATAGACGTATACAAAAATGGTTAAGACCAGAAGATCACCGCACATTAGAGAAAAATTAGACTCCGGGTAAGCAAGCCGGAATACAATACTCAACCCTATGGCTCGCTCAAATGGCGGTGTAGAGCGATTGTTGAAGAACGAATCGATAAGTGCAAAGAAGATGCCGATAATTACCATACCACCCAATACGCCTGTTGGGCCGAAATTGGCAAGAAGTTCGACAATCCATGGAATGTTTATGGAAGTGGTATCATTCACTGATATTAGTCCAAAACGAAGCGCAAATTCTCCCCCGAATCGTTCCTCTGGCTTGTCTGACCAAAGTGCGCGCGGAATAAATTTGGTCAATAAGGGCTTGTATGTCTCGCCACGCCAATAGGGAACGGTATTTGGCGTCAAGGAATGAACATGATCAAATAGTGGCATAATAAAGATGCGACGCCCAATAGTTTCAAGTGAATGGGTTGGCCCTAGTTTGTATATTTGATCTTCGAATGTAACGGTTTCTTCACCTTGCCAAACTGATAGGCTGAGTTTCAAAAAAAATAATGAATTGCGTATCGAGGTGCTATTTGATTTGGAGGAACTAGAAATGTATTCGGTCAGACTTGTTTGTGCCCGATACTGCTGTGCGGGAACATAAAATAAGAATAGAAAAATCGCCGAAATAACGGCGACTGTAGCGGCTTGTTTTTTATATTTTGGCCAGCTCAGGAAACAAACCAATAAACATAACATTAGTATGGGAGAGTAGAGTCCGGAGATTGTTCTATACAAAATTAGTAATGGTAAAATACCAAAAAAAAACCATCCCAGCATCTGCTTTTCCAATTAATCTCTGTTGATAGGCAACAAAGAATACAGCAAAAACGACAAACTCAATTCGACCAAAAAGCTGGCTGAGTGACGGTGCTTTTCGAAGGAAAGGTATAAATTCATTAGCAGCAAAACCTAATAACAACCCATAGGCAAGTAGCCGGGTCACCCTTGGGGTTGCAGCGGTTGGGAATTGGAATTCTCCGATTAACTTATTGGCTGGTTTTTGAGCAGCAGCGAAAGATATAAAACATGTCAGCATACCCGCGAGCACGAGCCACATGCTCTCCAAACTTGCCAAGCCTTGTTTTATGGGGAAATTAGTGGGCCCAAAATATGAGATCTCTCGAAAACCAGTAGGCCAAATAAAATCAATAATCAAGAAAGGCAATCCAAAGGATATCGAATAATACAGGCCTAGCACTGGGAAAAGCGGATAAAAAGATGAACCGCCAAATCTTAAATGCCAAGCGATGGGCAACAGGCCTACGACGAAGATTGCAATCGCCAATGTTAGTTGCGCCGGTGATACGTAGTTTGACCTCGTCAGAAATAATGCAACAGTAAGCCCGGTAAATAAAAATAAGCTCCAAATGATTTTGGTGCGCGCCGATATTTGACCCATAAATTAATGACCACTGTTTTTCATGAAAAAAATGTTCTAAGTAGGTTAAGCCCAACGCAGATTATTGAGATTCCTGGAGAACTACAACAGCTGAGCGAGAGTAGAGAGAGTGTTTATAAAAACGACTGATAACGCTTCAAAACTTCTTAAAGTAATTTTTTGGCTCTGGGTTATTTGGTTTGGATTTTTATATCTCGTCCAATTCTGTGATCTGTTAATGCCTATTCTTTCAATATTTGGTTTCTGAGACCTTTTATGAGTTTCCTCGCGGTTTCCCTTATGCTGGCGAGTTGCTACGGCTTTGGTGCCGTGGCGATGCGATCTATTGACGTGTGGCGAGATTTGCCGCGGTTAGATGAATTAGTATGGGCATCTGTACTTGGCTTGGGGATCAGTGGTTGGCTCGTTTTCTGGCTGGGTGTAGCCGGGTATTTCAGCGAGTTTTGGTTTTTGGGGATGATTGCTGTGGGTGTTAGTTTCGCTATTATTTTGCCCCCGGTTCGGTTCTTCAGACCCTCTCAGCCGCAGCATCCTTCGGGGGAAACCAAAGTTAGTGGTTCAACAGTATTATTGTGGGGTGGTTTAACCCTCGTTTTTTTATTTGATCTTGCAGAGGGGCTGTCGCCTCCTGCAGATGCAGACACTTTGGCATATCATTTTTCCGTACCTAAGCTTTTTGTTGAATGGGAAGAAATAAAATTTATTCCGCGGGCAGTAGATGGGGGTGTCCCGCTTTTGCTGCATTTAACTTACACCCTCGCTTTTGTTGTTGGGGGAGAACTTGCAGTTACTCTATGGGTGATGATTACGGGGTGGTTGTGTGTCTTATCTCTTTACTGCTTGATCAAACCGTATACTGGGAAAAATTTAGCTCTTGCTGTGGCATTGATTTTGGCAACGACGCCTAGCGTTGTTTATGGGGCAGGGACCGGGCAAGTCGAATTTCGCAATGCGCTATTTGTTATGGTCTCAGCCGTGGCTTTAGCGCGAGGTGTTATGGACGGAGATTGGCGTTTTATTTTAGTCGCCGCTGTAGCTGCTGGTTTTTTTGCTGGTGCTAAATACACGGGACTAATCTACGTTGCCGCATCGGGTTTAACACTTATTATCTGGAGGCCCGAATTAAAATTAATATTCATTTTTGGGATAGTAGCCCTGATCAGCGGCGGCCAATGGTATGTTTGGAATTGGTATCATACAGGAGACCCAGTTTTCCCTTTGTTGTTTTCAGTTCTTGATTATCCGGTTTCGGATATATGGAGTAAGGCTCACCATAAAGCCTTTCAACAAGGTTTTTTTGACGCTGAAAAAGCCGTACCGGTGAACTTTTTTGAGTTTATTGCCTATCCTTTTCGAGCAACCTTATTCTCACCCGGTCAATTTGAGTCATTGCGTACGGGGTTTGGGCCGTATGGTATTCTTGTAGCGCCATTTGCAATATTTGGGTTATGGTTGAGACGGAAAAACGCTGCGAACAGTCAAATCTCGATTTTAGCCTTAGTCGCAATTTTGTTTTATACGTTCTGGTTTTTTACAGCATCATCCCAGCGGATACGCCATTTACTGCCGGTCTATCCATTAGTTTTAATTGGTCTGACAGTGGCCACCCATAGAATGCTAGCCAAATGGGATGCAGCGAAGCCGTTCTGTTTGATACTAATTTTTGTGGTAAGTATCCAACTGGCCGGACATGCAATTTTTACGGTTAAGTTTATTAAATATTTGATATCACCCGAATCGCGATCTCAATTTATTGCCCGAAATGTACCACTTTCATCCCCCGTGGGTTGGATCAATAAGAATTTGAATCAAGAAAACCGGATATTTATAGACACGCGTTATTTGATTTATTTAATAAAAGTGCCATATTTCTATGGCCATAAGTTTCATCAGGCTCAAATTAATATTCTAGAATCCGCAAACGACCCCATAGCCTTTTATGATCAACTTAATCGTCAGGGAGTTGATCACATTCTCGTTTCAAATTGGTTGGATGATCCTATCCAGCGGCAAGATTCTGGCCTGCTTGGCCTAAGTTCATCGGTTTTGGCTGCAAACTGTGCGGAGGTTGTTCATAAGTTTAAATCAGATAGATTTTTATCTCGGACGTTGCCAACTTTACACGTTGCCCATCAGTCCGGGGTAGTATTGCGGCTTATGCACGATGAGTGTCGGCTGAAAAATCCGCGTGAAATTAACTAAGTGTGAAATTAACTAAGTGTGAAATTTTTTATGATGGCTCGAAGTGTGATACGCTTTGCTCAAGCCCCTTTTGTAACTAACATCCGATACGAGGATTTTCCATCCACACTCTAACCCTAGAATTTTGTACTTATGATTGAGCGTCCACTCTATGATGGGGTGGATCTAGAAGTTTTGGCAGAAATGCCAAACTACTATGGTTGGATAATGCAAATTTTCCAAGAGCACTTGTGCGGAAAAGCAATAGAGTTTGGCGCTGGTTCTGGCTCTATTTCATCACGTTTGTTGCCTTGTGTGGATGAGCTGGAATTAGTTGAGCCGTCTGCCAATTTAGTTCGTCTTTTGCGGTTTCGATTTGGTAATTTACAGACTGTGAAAATTTCACCCAAAACGTTGGAACAGCGAATCGCTGAACCGCTAGCTGGGTTGCACCAAACAGTTGTAGCGGTAAATCTACTTGAACATATCAAAGATGATTTAGAAGCTTTGAACGGGTTTTGGCGGCTGCTAGCACCAGGGGGGAAATTATGTCTATTCGTGCCAGCGTTGCCCATGCTAATGAGTGCATTAGATCGTAAATTTGGTCATTTTAGGCGTTATTCACTTAATCCACTAACTGACATGCTAGCTAATGCAGGATTTTTGGTGATTCGCGCTGAATATTTTGACTTTTTGGGGTTAATTCCATGGTTAATTGTCAATCGGTGGGGTGGTGTAGTCAATTTCAATTCAGCGGCGGTCAAAGTATATGATAGTGTTGGGGTCCCTGTGACAAAAGCCCTAGAGTCGTTAATATCTCCACGGATTGGAAAAAACATTATTGTAATTGCTGAAAAGCCCCGGTCATGATCACAGTCAGTGTGATAATACCCGCTTATAATGAAGAAAAAACAATTTTGACCACCCTTGAGAGAGTTCGGGCACAAAACGTTGAAGATTGTTGTTTCGAGATCATCGTAATTAATGATGGTTCAACGGATGGCACCGTTGATGCACTGCGTGCCAACCCAGAGTTATACGATCGATTAATTGAGCAACCTAGTAATCGTGGAAAGGGTTCTGCTGTGCTTGCTGGATTAAGCCAAGCGAGAGGAGACTATGTCTTATTTCAAGACGCCGACCTAGAGTATAATCCTGTTGAATATCACAAACTTTTGTTTCCGATCTGCAACTTCGAAGCTGATGTGGTGATGGGCAGTAGATTTATGGCTCCTCGTTATTCGCGGGTTCATTATTTTTGGAATATGCTGGGTAACAAATTCATTACGTTAATTTTTAACGCTCTATACAATACAACCTTTACCGACGTCTATTCGTGCTATTTGTTGTATAGAAGAAAGTTAGTTGATCCTCGCGATCTCAAAACACTCGGTTGGCAACAACACGCAGAAATTTTGTCAATCGTCGTTACCGGGGCTGAGGTAATATACGAGGTTCCGATCAGTTATCATGGAAGATCACATGAAGAAGGAAAAAAAATTAGAGCCCATCACGCGATTGGTGTGATATGGACAATAATTAAAAAAAGGTTGCTATGGTGAGAAACCGGGCATGCCCTGAAGTAGGTTGAGTGGGCTTGCAATATGTTCAACGCATTGAATAGAGCTTTTGGCACTGGTTTTGGTGCCGTGATACTTGTTCTCGTGCCAACAGGCTTGTTTATTCCACGGGGGCTCGCTCCTCTCTTTGTCCTCCTAGTTGTACTAGCGATCCACCATTGTGTTCGTCGCCGCCACCTTATCGCTGAATTACCCGTGCATTTGATGTTTTCAGCGGTGGCATTCTGTTTATGGGCTATATCCAGTGCATTTTGGTCTATTGCTCCATTTGAAACCTTTCGTGCTGGGGTTACTCTGATCTTGATTGTGTTCGGTGGCTTTTGCATTTTGTGCGCAGTGCGAGATATTAGTGGTCGGGAGCAAAAGTGGGTTGAGTTTGGACTTATCGCGACGGTTTTTTTTGGCGCGGCACTTGTTTTAATCGAGGTAAATGCCGGATTACCACTTTCAATCGAAAGTAAACTACTTTTTAAGAATAAGATCCCAGTGATAACGAGTAATCATATGATCAGTCGGGGTATGACGGTTTTGGCTTTATTGACATGGCCCGCCGCATGGATCTTATGGCGAAGAGGATATAAATTGACGTGTTATGCTATTTTAATTTTTGTTTTTTTGGCGCTTGCCAGTGGGGATAGCGGTACAGCAGTTTTTGCACTTTGTGTTGGCGGTCTGGCGTTTGGTATTTCTGTAATATTTGCGAATCGGTGTTCATCTATTTTCATTGTATTGATTAGCTTGGGAGCGCTCACGGCTCCTTTTGCTGTTTTGACCCTTCCAGATGCTAGGACAATGAGCAAGTCGGTCCCTGGTTTGGGGTACGGTGTGTACCCGAGACTTTTCATATGGCAGTCGACCGCAGGCTATATTATTGACAGACCGCTGTTCGGGTATGGGCTTCGGTCTGCGAGGATATTATCTTCAAAAGCTGATAGCCAATTTGTAAGAATTGGACCGACGGATATGAATAAGGTGATGATCGAGCCGATTCCTTTGCATCCGCACAATGCTTTCTTGCAACTTTGGTTAGAATTAGGTTTTTTTTGGCGTGTCATTCTGCCTTCTGACTATTTTGGGTGTTGTTACTAGGATTAAGAGGTTGCTTCTCAGCGAAGTCCATCGAGCAACTCTTTATGCAACGTTGTTTACGGCCCTGTCCCTCCTCAGCATGACGTATGGCTTGTGGCAGGGGTGGTGGCAGAGTTTATTGTGGATAATTGCGGGGATATCTGGATTTACGGTATTGCCTTTGAAACAGATATATTTACCGGGTTTGGGCCCGAATTAAGGGTTAATTTACCGGAGGCTAGGGAGAGTGAGCTTTTCCGTAAACCATAAGACCGTGGCAATTTTTGATAAAAATAGGATACTGCGACAAATTTGAACCGTCGAAATTACGCCCCCGCCATTTTAATATGGCAATGTGTTCAAAATAACCTGCGTCAATCAATCCGCCGACTCCGCCTTTCTCAAATTGGACCCCCTTTTTCCGGTCCCACTCATATGAGAATTCCATTACAAAGTGGTCATTTGCCGAGACCATCCACGGTAACATGAGTCGAGGATCATCTACGAAAATTGACGGCGAGAGATTTTTCAAACATTTATTTTGGTTAGCGAGTAAGTCATGCAGAGGCCTCACAGAAAGAGAGCCTTGCAAGCCCAGAAAAACAGTCGAAATGGCTACTGTGTTTAGGATGAATCCAACGCTTAAAGGCACCCAAACAGCGGGTTTGATTAGTAAGTCACCAGACTGAATTGCTGATATCGAAGCAACAGTAGCGAATAAAATCATATGAAAATAATGATTTTCGGCTGCTGCGACTATTGCACTCGTGGGAATTGCTTCAAATGCGGCGATAATAGTTCCAAGAAAAGGAAGTATTAAAAGGGAACGGTTGTGGATAACTTGGACCGAGAACTCACGAAGCGGTTTCTCTGATATTGCGAGCCATACCAAAGCGGTCATCGCTGCCAAAACAGGCGCTGTTTTTACAACCGTATTGATTAGATTGATCCTAAATTGTTCAAAAGTTAGAGATATCTTTGTATCACCGAAAAAGAGCATTTTACGATATTCATCGCCACCTATAATCATGGTTACACCGCCGGCAAAAACCATAATAAGGGACAAGAGGAGGGCGTGCCTCCAATCTTGGCGGAGAATTAGGAACAGCCCAATAGTCGCTGGAATATATATAAAGTTTTGTTTAAAGGCCCATGATAGATATGAGATTACACAAATTCCTATGACCGTGTGTAATGGATGGGAGTCGTAAAATTTTACAAATAACCACAGGGCGCCGACTGCCCCAACCATTGGCCAAATATCAGGCGTTGTTGCTATAGCAAAATATCCGGTCAGGGGGCCAAGAAATACGGAGGCTGCTAAACTCGCCGTCACCACTTTCATGGGCCCCTTTGATGGAGGCAGAACGCTAGAAAGAGCGAGGTAGAAAATAACCGTCCCTGTGATGGAACCTACTAATGTTGTAATTCGCGTAATTGTTGGCAGCCAAGTATCACCCAAAGAAAGCCCGGCTTGCACCAAAAAAGAAATACCCGCGTAAAACGAGTAATAGAGCCAATTATAATATGTTCCCGTATACGGAATTTGGGTAATTTGTGTGTATAAAGCATGTCCTTGAGTTACTTTCCAGATAGGAAATAGTGACTCGTATTCCGCTCCACGCGTCTGACCTTGCATGGGCTCAGCAAGCGAAATGGCGTGGTACCCTCGCGTTGATAGCAAGGCAAGGCACGCAAGTAAGCTTAGAAGAGCAGTAAAGTAGAGGAAGCGTAAGCCAATGATGTTCATCTTCATGATTAGATCTTTCCAAATTAAGTGCTGAACACCCTCAGTTAGCTTAGGTATATTGAACCAATCCAATGATTTCAATGTGGCAACGGTGTATGATTAAGTTAGATGTATTCAGTTACATCTTTAATGGACCAAGAAGAGTTTAGAGGTGCTGTTTTGAACCAGCCTAAAGATCAAGTTTGCAAATTGGATGACCCTCCTATTTCACCAGCTAATTACCAGCATTATTGCAAGCGGTTGGGATATAACTTATCAGCCTTGTTGGATCAAAGATTCAAGTTTTTACAAGATCATATCGAAACCGGAAATACTGTTCTTGAAGTGGGCGCTGGCCAAGGAGTGACCAAGACTTTCCTTCCCGGTATTAATTTGATCCAAACGGATGTTCACGCGGCCCCATGGCTGGATGCAACTACGTCTGCAGAAGCTTTACCATTTGGTGATGCGGTGTTTGATGCCGTTATTTGCATAGCTGCCCTACACCATATGAATTTTCCGTTGCGTGCTATTGCTGAACTTGCTCGAGTGACGCGGAAAGGAGGCAAGGTCCTCGTTTTGGAGCCTCATAATAGCTGGTTGCTTCGACAGTTATTGATGCTCAGCGGGTATGAATATGTAGATGAGGGGGTCGATCCATTTGGCGCTGAGCCATGCCTGCGCAGCGAAGATAACTGGGATGGTAATAATGCGATAGGTGATCTTCTTTTTGGCGATCAGAAGCGATTACGAGAGTCTCTTCCTGACCTAGAAATTATTCATCACGAATATTCCGAATGTTTGATGTTTATGAATTCTGGTGGTGTAAACCACAGAACTCCATATATACCGCTGCCGAGAATGATTTTAAATTTAATATTGAAAATTGATAAACTTTTGTGCCGGTCCGCACCTAATATTTTTGCGCTGGTTCAAGAGGTGGTTTTACAAAAAACATAAGTTTAACTGACATTGCGGCAGAGCAATGTCAGCTTTTTCATTATGAAATTGGAGTAAACCTGTGCTGGAGCTATTGCCGGTTGCATTCTACCGGCGATGATTAGAAAAACCATAATTCCTGCCGTAATTAAAATTTGGAAGATAATAATTATAAGCATGCCGATTATTTGTGAGGTCCAACCGAGAATTGGCAAGTCTGTGAACAAACGGATGGCAACAAGACCTATTACGACGCATAGGGTAATAATCCCAAAAACTCCTGCCGTGACAAGTATCCGCGCGCCAATAATCTCTGCGTGGACCGCAAAGCCACTCAATGCATGTAGTAACAGTGGCACGGTGCTCATTTTGCTGATGCCCAGTGTTCTTTTGCCTCGATCTGAGCAAATTGTTGAAAAAGGGAGCTTAGCCCGCATTATTGCTGCAGGGTAATGGCTCCACAGTTCTGAAATGTGTGCGACACGCGCCAGCAGAACGTAAGGAATTGCACTAAAATTACCGATCGAAATTTTCATGCCAGTTAAAATGTTGTACAATTTTTGATAGATAGCGTAGAAAAATTTAAACTGCCACCCCTCAGATCGTTCGCTTCTCTCGGCAAAGACAATTTGACGGTCGTCGTAACTTGCGCATGCTTTAATAAGCTCAGGGATATATTTAGGTTTATCCTCCTGATCTGAGTCCATCAGAATTAAATAATCGCCGACTACTGTATCATTACAATACGCAATCCCAACTGCGTTGGCTCTTTGGTTGCCTTGATTTCTGTATAGTTCGAGACACTCAATGTGATTGATTGAGGAGAGCTGTGCGTCAAGCAACTTGGTTCGGCCAGTCACGTCGGTTGAGCCATCGTCAACTATCACAATGTGACCTGAGAGATCGTTCTTGACTAATTCATTATCAATTTTTGGTACCAATTCGGCAACAGACTCCCAATCATTGTAGGTTGCCATTAATACCACAATTTTGTCTTTCTTCATTCGATCTTCACCCCTTGGATCGTGCCGTTATCACTAGCTGAGAGCTTAGTTATTGCCAACACTTAAAGAAATGCCTTTGGCTCGGTTAATCATTTATAATATTTCGATATTTATCGGCTTTATACCATTGTTAACTAGTGTATAAACTTTAACTATTATTGAGGCCTAGAAGCAATCGAATGATTAAAGGCATTTTTATGATAAATCCCAATGTAATTGACCCATTAACTGCTGAAGAAAAAACACGTTGGCCAGATGAACCTCTAGTTACTTTGGATAAACCGTTTGTTGACGTGCGGGGAGAGATTCAGCCACTCGTGGATGAGTTAATGAAAAGTGCTGTATTAATTCGCTCAAAAAAAGGCACGCTTCGCGCGAATCATTACCATCTCACAGATTGGCATTACTGTTATGTTCTCACCGGGGCAATAGATTATTTCCATCGGCCGACGGGCACTGACGAAAAACCGGAGCGCATCACTGTTGGTTCTGGACAAATGGTTTTTTACGCCACCGATGGTTGATCATGGTATGACTTTCCCAGAGGACACTACGTTTCTAACTTTGTCACGAAATCCCCGAGACCAAAAGTCATACGAGGCCGATGTGGTAAGAATTGACATGATTTCCCCGGATGGATTAACCAGCTGGAAACCCGAAGCTTGACTAGGCTATGAATAAAGATAGTTTTCGCCGATACGATTGCCGATTGTGTGGGAGCAAGGATTTAGTCTGTGTTTTCAAATTGACGCCAACGCCACCTGCGAATGCTTTTGTTTCTGCAGCGTCAAGCATAGCAGGACAACCGTTGTTCCCTTTAGATGTCTATTTCTGTAACAAGTGTACCCACGTACAGCTGTCCGACGTAGTTAATCCAAAACTATTGTTTGAAAATTATGTTTATGTGTCCGGAACCTCCCCTTTGTTCGTCCAGCATTTTCAAAAGTATGCCGAAGAACTTGTAAAAAAATTTACATTTAAACCATTATCTTGCCAACTCGCCATTGACATTGGTTCGAATGACGGAACTTTATTAGAGGCCTTTAAAGGTCTTGGATTATCTGTTCTAGGAATAGACCCTGCATCTGACATTGCTGCTGCCGCAACACGGCGTGGGATTGAGACCAAAGCGGCATTTTTTTCATCTGCGTTAGCTGCAGAGATAAAAAGTACATGGGGACGCGGAGCTCTTATAACCGCGAATAATGTCTTTGCTCATGCGGATAATCTTCATGACATAACCCAAGGGATAGCTGATTTGCTTGCGCCAAATGGCGTCTTTGTATTTGAGGCTTCTTATTTGGTCGATGTCCTAGAGAAACATTTTTTTGATACTATTTATCATGAGCATTTAGCCTATCATTCGGTAAGTCCGTTGGTAGAATTTTTTCGTCAATATGGGTTAGAGCTATTTTCAGCCAAGCGGGTGGATAGCCACGGGGGCTCGGTGCGCGGCTTTGTCGGCCATAAAGAGGGGCCTTGGAAACCGGATGGAAGTGTAACTGACCTGATAAAGATTGAGTATGATCTCGGTCTACATTGCGCAGACACTTTCGTTCAATTTGCAACTGATATTGAAGCAATCGGCAATCAATTTCGAGATGTACTTACTGAGCTAAAAAATAAAGGTAAATCTGTTGCTGGTTTTGGAGCACCGGCTAAAGCTACGACCTTGATGTATCATTTTGGAATTGGCCCGGACATGATCGATTTTATTATTGATGATAGTCCACTAAAGCAAGGCTTATACTCACCTGGTATGCACATCCCGGTAGTATCTTCTGAAGAGTTATATTTACGTAAACCGGATGCGGTAGTGATTCTGGCTTGGAATTTTGCCAACTCGATTATGGAAAATCATAAAAAATATAGGAATGATGGAGGGACCTTCATTATTCCGCTTCCAAGCGTACAAATCCATTAAATATCTCACGGGACTACCAATCAGATGATTTCGCCTCGCAAGGTCCAAACTGTGGCCTTTGATCATGGTGTCTTCGATTTAATTCTGATTTGGGACTGGGCGTCAGGGTTGATTTTTCGAGACAAAGGTTAAAAACACGGGCTTTTTGGAATTGGTCACGTTGAAGTGATGCGCCTTTTAGCGTTAAACCGTGTATACGGATACCGGTAAAATCCACAGAATTGATGAGGGTGTCTTTGAAAAAAATATTTTTTCCTGTAGCTCCATTAAACTGCGATTCACTTAAATTGGTCTGCATAAACACCACTGTGTTCAAGTGTGCATTAGATAAATTTGTTCCCACCATGTTGCTATTAGAAAATTTGACTTTTGATAGGTGCAGGTTACGCAAATCGGCGTTAGGAGCTAACATATTAGATATGGTTACCCTGCCACCGTTTAAGTTGGGTAAAATTTTTTTGATAAATTTTCTGAGATTAAACCACTCTTCATTTGATTCATCGATCCGGATCAGGTCGCCAAAACAATTATCAACAAAAGCATTCGTTAAGGAGGTTTTCTCAAATTGTGTTCGCGTCAGATTACAATTACTTAACCTAGCATTAGATATAATTGTCCTTTTTAAAACTGCCCGCGAAAAATTCGTAAACACCATAATTGCGTTTGTGAAATTGACGTCAGTTATAACACTATATGAGAGATTAGCTCGCGTTGCATTCACATCGGTTCCTCTCGTTCGGATTAAAGTGGCTTGAGACAGGTTAGCTTTTGAGAGGTTTACATGGCTCATGTCTGTGTCGGTCAATGTTGATTGAAATAAAACAGATTGCGTTAAATCGGAGCCTGTTAAAAAAGCGCCAGATAAGTCAGATTTTTCAAAATCTGCCCCTCTGAGATTCGCGCCACGTAAGTTAGAACCTCTAAAATTAGCATTCCGTAGAATGGCGTCTGATAAGTCAACATTTGTCAAGTCACGATGGCTTATGTCGCACTCTGTCCAATTAACATTTGGTGCCGGCGGCGCGAGACAATCAGCCTTCATTGCATCTATCAGAGGGATGCTGCCTAGGACTAAAAAAAATAATGTCAAAAATGATAAAAATTTCAAAAGTGAGCTGATACTTTTATCCATATTACACAATCCTCACCGATGTATGTAATCAGTAATATGTTAAACTTCAAATTCTATACCTTGCAGCACAGCAATGAGCAATTTACAACATAACCATTAATTTTGTTAAAAAAATTGCGATCATTTTACGTTACTACAACAAAAATCACTTTGGACTTTTAAAATCTGGTGTAAGAGATTTCAACCGACTTGTTTTTTGCTATGCCGCTGTGACCGTCAAGGAAGTCGAATGATAAAACCAAACGTCCTTAGCAATTTAGACAGGGATGACGATGGGATTTATGGCACAACTGTAATTGATGCGGCACAATCCTTGGAGGCTACTCTGAGGGAGCGAGTCGCTCAATTTCATTATAAAGATTATTTAGCGTCTATATCCCACCATCATAGTATCCCGGTTATGGACCATGAAGTGAGACGTTTTGTAGACTCCATTCCAGCGAGAGGTATCATTTGTGATGTTGGTGGATGTTGGGGATGGCACTGGAGAAACCTCCATGAATACCGGCCCGATATTACAGTTGTCATCGTTGATTTAATCCGAAGCAACTTACACCATGCTAAAAAATTTTTGAAGGAGCAGATTAATAAAAATATTTGGCTTGTTCATGGAGACGCGACAAAATTAAATTTTAAAGATAATTCTTTTGATGGTTACTGGAGCGCTCAAACTCTCCAGCACGTGCCGCAGTTTAAAGATGCAATTCGGGAGGCAAACAGAATTCTTAAATCAGGAGGTCAGTTTTCATGTTATTCCCTATATAATTCTCCGTTGTTCAGGTTGGTATATAAATCATTAGGTAAAGATTATGTCACAGACGGCATCGTTGAAGGGCACTACTATTTGCATCGGGCTGATTTGCGTCAGAGGAGGATTGTCGCTGACGTTTTTTCGAATTTTGTATCAAGCCGATACAGCGAAATCCTGTTCAAACCAGAATTGAGACTTAATTTTTTTGGTCGTGAAAATACTTGGCTTGGCAAGCTCGACGCTATTCTCTCGGGAAAACACCCGTTCCTATCCATTTTAGCAAGACAGCTATCATTTCACACGACAAAACCATTTGACCCCATTCCTGATAAAGATCTTTAGATATTCCTTTAATAAGTAGTCTCTCTTATTTCCTGCCGGTCAAGCGCACTTAACTACTTAAAATTTCTATGATTAAATGTGATCGGTTGACTTACTGACCTTGTTTTCATAATACAGTGAAAAGTCGGATTGAAGAACATCACACGGGTATGTAAAGCGCTAGTATGAAAATGCTCCTTTATCGATGGTATTAATGAACCCTTTTACGAATAGGGATTCAAAAAAAGACTGAGGCGTGCCTTCATTCAATTGTAACAGAGTAATAAAATGCAATCATTTCTGCTGGAATCTGATGTCGATGAGATTGTGGGGCGCCTAACGGGCGTAGCCCAAGCCTTTTCTGGAAAAACAGTTTTGCTAACTGGAGCAAGAGGTTTTCTCGGAAGGTATTTCATGGAAATTTTTGCGGGTCTTAATGAGAAAGTTTTGGATGAACCTGTTCGCTTGGTTGGTCTTGATAATATGATTACTGCGGGGAAAACTGGCGCTGAAATTCCAAATCACCCGAACATGGAATTTGTTAATCATGATGTCATCCTGCCCTTCAATTGGGAGGGGCCCCTTGATTTCGTCATTCACGCGGCAGGAATTGCTAGCCCGTATTATTATCGTGCATATCCACTTGAAACTCTTGAAGTTGCGATCACCGGCACTCGTCGGATGCTAGAACTCACGGACCAACATGGCGCGCGCCTCGCATTTTTCTCATCTAGTGAGATTTATGGTGATCCAGACCCACAACACGTGCCCATGGCAGAGAGCTATCGAGGGAATGTCTCGTGTCAGGGGCCGCGCGCCTGTTATGATGAAAGCAAGCGTGTAGGAGAGACGCTTTGTCATATTTTCCATACAATGCGGGGCATTCATACAAATACGATCCGCCCATTCAATGTCTTCGGTCCGGGCATGCAGGAAACAGATTATCGCGTATTACCGAACTTTGCTAGTCGTCTTAAAGCAGGGCAGCCCTTAAATGTATATGGTACGGGAAATCAAACGAGGACGTTTTGCTACATTACTGATGCGATGGTTGGATTTTTTTTGGTTGTTCTCAACGGTGTACCGGGCGAAGCCTACAATATAGGAAATCCCAAACCAGAGATTTCTATGGTCGAGCTCGTCCAATCAATTGAGAGGGTGATGGGCTGCTCAGTGATTCATAACATAATTGAGTATCCTGATAGTTACCCTTCCGATGAGCCAAACCGTCGTGCGCCTGAAATTCGAAAAGCTCGTTTACAATTGGATTACGAGCCAGTTATCGAATTAGATGAGGGTCTTCGGCGTTTTCTCAAATGGACCGATACGGTTTATACTGGGAATCAGTAGGCAGGGTGGGTTTTAAACCGCCTAAATGCCTCAGATACTTTTGCCGTGTCCAGCGTTTGGTGAACAGGTAAAAGGATTGTTGTTCGCCTAAGTTCGTTGGCAACAGCATGGTTAGTTGGTGTGTTGGTGACTTGTGCTGGAAGGTCGGGCCAGCTCTCTACCGGGCAGTCAGAAGCAAGCAAATGTCGATAAATAAGCTCAGCCCTCTCTTGATTTACACATCGCATAACAGCGCGATAAGGAGTCCATGTGTCAGGGAGCGATGTTAGTGGATCCCACCCTTGAATATTCTTCGCCTCTTCAGTCACATAGCGCCAATTTTTACGTCGGGTCTCGCTACATTTTTTTAGGTTTTTACTTGCTTGTTCTAGCATTGTTTTACCAAATCGACTGCATAAAGGTTCGGTTGGCAAAGTTTTAGAAGCACCGTCCTCCAGGAAGGATTTTTGGTTACGTTTTGTTATTGCCCTCAGTATTTTAGGTGGCAACATTTTTTGGGCGGTTCGCTTTGTTAGCCAATTAGCTGATGACGGAGCCTGTTCAGCCATATTCCTACATGCGGTTTCCAGCTCGGAGGGGAGAAACCGTGACCTATCCTTTAGAACTACCAATGAGCCCTGTGGTATGGGCAGATGTTTATGGGGGCTATAGAAAGTTGCATCACCATAGGCTCCAATGCCCGGGCTTGGAGAGAGGGCGTGAGCAGCATCCTCTATTAGCAGAGCACCAGTTTTCTGGCAAAAATCAAAAGCCTGCACGCCTTCCGAAGGCTGTCCAAAATAATGGACGATAACAAACAAGTCGGGGGTTTGTTTTTGTGCCAAGGCGTAACATTGGTCCCAATCCGGTGCGAGGTTTAAGGTGATGGGATAAAATTGAACTCTTGCCCCGATTAATCGTAAGGGATGTAAGGTATCGTCGCAAAAATAATCGGGAAGCCACACAATTGGCTTTTCCCCTAGCTTAAATTGAGCTGTAATTACAAGGGCCTGAAGCCCCCAAGCTGAACGTGAAAATATAAATGCAGTCTGGTTTTTAACAAGCCATGGCCCAGCTATATCGTGTTTACTGCTTGGAATTCGGATGAACGCCGAGGCGATATCCGGAAAGCTAGGGAGCGGAGGGAGTGTTAATTTTTTGATCATTCGCTTCGTTCATACTTGGCTCAGGGGTTTGCGATAATAAGATTCGTAAATTTATTGTGCCGTCAGAACTCTGTGTGTTTGATTGACCGCCCAGTTCATATGGCGTATCCGTAAGTATGGGTATCAACGAGTTACTCGTCCATGATCGTAATAAGTGATCTCCGAATTGCCATACTTGGGTTAGGGTATGTCGGCTTGCCTCTTGGTCTAGCCTTATCGCGCCATTTTCGGGTTTTTGGTTATGACTCGAACCCAATCCGGCTACGAGAATTACGCCAGAATGTCGATAGTACCTCAGAGACCTCGTCGTACACGTTGGAACACAGCAAAATTACTTTTCTGGAAGATATCAAGGACGCTCAGGATTGTAACGTATTTATTGTCACTGTGCCGACGCCGATAGATTCAAATAACATACCAGACTTAAGTGCACTATGTGCCGCCTGCAGGGATATTGGAAGCGTATTGAGTTCTGGAGACATTGTTGTATTTGAGAGTACAGTTTATCCGGGGGTCACAGAAAATATTTGTGGCCCAGAATTGGAGAGCTCATCCGGCTTGCAATGTGGCAGTGGCTTTTTCTTAGGGTATTCCCCGGAACGTATAAACCCAGGAGATAGAAGTCATACGGTCGAAACGGTGTGTAAGGTTGTGGCTGGCCAAACAAAAGGAGTCACTGAGCTATTGGAGCGTATTTATGGCACAGCTCTCTCAGCTGGTGTTCATGTCGCACCGAATATTAGGACTGCTGAAGCTGCAAAAGTCATTGAAAATGCACAACGCGACGTAAATATCGCTTTTATCAATGAAGTAGCAATGATCTTTAAGAATATGGATATCGATACCGGTGATGTCTTAGCTGCTGCTCGAACAAAATGGAATTTTTTAGATTTTGAGCCCGGGCTTGTTGGTGGTCACTGTATCGGTGTTGATCCTTATTATCTGGCATTTGGAGCGCAGCAAGCGGGGCATGAGCCTGATGTTATTCTTGCTGGGAGACGCATTAATGACGCTGTGGCATCATTTGTTGTTGATCAAATCGCTAACATGTTGCGCCCTTCTTCGCGAATTTTAGTTTTAGGCCTGACATTTAAGGAAAACGTATCTGATCTAAGAAATTCTAAAGTTGCCGAGCTAGTCACATTATTGACGCAAAAAGGCTTTCAAGTTTCAATCCACGACCCGCGTGCAGCAAGGTTACAGGCCAAAGCGTTTTATGGAATTGATCTCGCAGAGGACCTTGACGAAAGTTACAGTTTCGATGCCGTTATAGGGGCGGTCGGTCATAAGGAGTATAGAGCTCTCGATAGCTCCAAGTTGCTTCGGATGGTTAAAAACGATGGTGTGATAGCAGATTTAAAAGGAATCTGGCGAGCCTATGATTTTCCGCCGCCAATACGCTATTGGCGATTGTAGTCTCGTTTGGCAATGCTTCGAAAATTCAACATCATGATGAATGATTACTGGGCTTAACTTAATTCTAATTTTAGTGCTTGGTTTACCCGCCATCCAATTAATCGATTAGCGAGCCGGGAGTCTTCTGAAAAGACGGTGTTGACTAGTCGATACGGTTTGGCATTGAGCCCCTGCTTAAAGGTCAGAATGCCCTGTGGAGTTTTGACGGGGTCTTGGCCGCTGACATCAAGATTAATTATTCCGTTTTCTTTAAGCAATTTGATTCCATGCCAAAGAAGGAGTTGACCCGCGCCGCATTTTCGTCCGATTGAAGAGGTATTTCCCGCAAGATATTCTGCAGATTCTCCATAGTAAGCCAAAAGAATACTCCCTACGTGCTGTGTCCCCATATGTGCATTTATCACCAACATCTTCCGCTGGGGTGGAAGTAGATCTTGCATTGCGGACAAAAATTGTGGAGTAACCGTTGTTTTAAAGTCTTTGTCTTTAATCGCGCGCTCGTGAGCGGAAAGAAAGAGGTTGAATTTTTCGGCCTCATAGCCCGACCTGATAATCATACCACTGCGCTTCGCCCTGTTTAGATGGCCACGCCATTTACGGTTCAATTGTAAGCGGATATCATCAAGCGATGGACTTAAGTTCAACTTAGCAGACGCCCACCCTAGGTCATTACCGACCTTTAAGCCCGCTTTTTCAATATCCACTGTATTGATTTCGCCGACTTCAAGAGGCGGGGCAATTCGAAGGTAATATCCTCTTTCTTTTGTGTAGTAATAGACCAATGCGGACAAATACCTCGAGGTATCTTGGGCAAGATTGTTCAGTTTTCCAAAGCCGATTGGCGCGCGGTTGATCCATGCCAATCCTCCAAGCCCAAAAGGCAAAGGGCGAACAAGTGATTGTGCCATGCCGACGCGTTCTTTTCCCTTTTGAAGGAAGCCGCGCTCAACCTGCCACGAGGTGGTTTGCTGTTTAGCCTCGCCATATTCCCAAGTTTGAACCAAGCTCATGGTGTGGCAACTACTAGAAAGCCTGTGCCATTCGGCAGAATCGATTGTTTCAGGACGAAAACAAATTACCACGTTTTTTAGGGGCCAGTCATGAGTCAAGATTCATAATAACGTTCAAATAAATTACGATTTAGCCTAACCGACGTCGTTAAAATTAAAAAGGAAAATAGATTTTTTCAAATATTTCAAATCAATTTTTACTAGTTGTGGAGATCTTTCTGGTGGTGCTAAGGGCTGAGTTAAGGTCGTTTAATGAGCCGTTTTGGTCTGCAAAACGTGCATCTATTCTAATCTAATCTTTCAAAAAAGTTTTTCGTGGCCGTCGTCTTTATAATCAACGTTCGCCAATGCAAACGCACCACATAGAAGGACAGAAAATTGCCACCATGAAGACCAATAAGAAAAGTTAAAAAGTCCTGAGCACAGATAGCCGCCGCTAATTGCTATAAGTATTAGATAGGCACTGTTGCTAGTTGATATGAAACGATTGATCGCGTGAAAGAGCATGGTAATGACTAATAATACATATGATGCAAAACCTAAAATACCTGTTTCCGCTAGTATCTCTACACCCCAGTTGTGCGGATGTCCTGGCATAAACCGAGTATCATTGGTGCCGGGTATTATACGATCAGCCCCTCCTGTAAAATTTATGGTGTCTGCGCCTATGCCAAACCATACTGCGGTGGTCCATTTTTCGAGCGCAAATTGCCAGATGGCCTGCCGCTGAAAGTCGATAAGCCAATTAGGAAAGAATAATTGAGTTATTTCAGGCGACATTGGTGTGAATGCAAACTGATCGTTCCAGCTGGCTCGTAGCCAAAACATGACTACCATCGAAAAAGTTACAACAAAACCCATAAAAGCAAATCTTACCTTTGAGGGGCGACAAATGATCAACGCTACTGAGGACAAAGCCGCTGCACCCAAAAGGCCCGCAACTGATGCCCGACTTCCAGATAGAACCAGTACAACGATCAATAATAAACAGGCTAAAAATGAAGCAACTTGCCAAACTCTGGTCTCGGATCTAATCAACCAAATTAGAATAGGTAATAAGATAGGGGATAAAGATGCGAGTGGCTTTAACTCTGTCAGCAACGGGGTCTTTTGCCATGGCTCTAAATGTAAAATAAAGTAAAGACCAGGGTGAATTGTTTTAGACAAACACGCAAAGAGCGATACGAGTGCAACCGAGAGAACAAAGCTTCGCTGAAAAGCCTGTCGAATGATTTGGCGGTCCTCCATCAAAACCCAAAAATAACAAACTAAAACAAACAAGCCAAAGGTTCTCAAAACGACTTTTACAGAGCGCAAAGGGTCCGAGGAGAAGAAAATATTGGGGAGCCAGCAGATAAGCGTGATAATTAATAAAATTAAAAGCTGTGGAGGCAACCGTGCTTTTATTTTTGAGAGGGGTGGTTTAACTCCCCTCAGAAACACGCAGATAAAAAAAGCAAAAGCTATTGCTAGCCCCATAAATGTTTTGCTTAAAAACATTGTTGGGATGCTCATGCCGAGCAGTATGGCGAAAGTTAAATTTAATTGCCTAGAGTTTAATTTCACTGCTATTGCCTAAATAAGGATGGTTGGAGACTAGTGATGGTCAATTTGCCTATATCCATAATTTTATTATCTATCATAAGGAACTCATGATTGAGACTTTCTGATGGTTCCATTTTTTAAAAAATTACACTAGTTATGATTTTTTTGGAGACTGCGTTTGATACTCACAACGCTACGATTTCCAATTATTTTTTCTATAGGTCAGAGTTTTTTCGGTATTTGTGAGAGAGAAGCAGGCGTGTTTTGTAGGTCGTGGGGGCGAGTCCCTAAATCGGTATTACGTGATTTAACTACGAAAAACTGTGGAAGGAAAAGATTAATCGTTGCGGTCAAAGGTGGCTAATGTGTTCCCAAAGATTACCCAGATAACAACGAGGGTATGGCGCGTGTGGTTCATTATGACATTGCGGTAATTTACGGTTTCACTCATGAGATAAAAGTTTAGAGCCCTAAACCTCGGATTCTCGAGCTAACCGCCATTTAACTAATGTCGTTTGTTTAACATGTTGACCTTTGATAACGAGTTGATGGGTTCTTTGGGTAATGCCGTTTGAACCATAGATGCTCTCATCTAATTGCAACTCACCCTCAGAAATTTGTAATCTCCACACACGTCCAGTAGGCAAGCGCAGTAGAGCGGAATGTCGGTTCTCGACCAAAGTCACCCTAACGGTGGGATAAAGGTGAAACCGAATATGGAAAGGCTGAAAAGTAATTGTCTGGGCTTTTAGGGCATCTTCCCCACGTAAATCGAAACCGTCGTTTGATAAGAAAAGGCTTCGCTCATGAACGAGGCCGAATTTTAATAGATAACCGTCGTGGCTAGCCTCTACCAAGATATTGCCGTCTATTTCCCGGCGGTGAACAGATAAATTTTGAATTCGTCGTAGGTTGAAGTCATCTTGCCTAAGGTCTGAGGAATTTGTGTCTGCTACGGTCACTGTACTATGCGCAGCTGTAGTCTTAAGGGCGGATGAGAGTTGGCCTTGCCAGACGCTGCTACCGCAATTAACGACTAAAGGGTTTTTTCCAACGCTCATTTCAAAGGAAAACGTCCCTGCATGTCCCTGATTTGGTGGCCGACCTACGTCAAAAATAAGTCTAGTACGCTGAGCTGATAGCCGGTGATATCCCATATGGGGGGCGCTTGATGCCGTTTGTGCTTCGCTGCCAGATAGCTCAAATACTTGTTTTATTGTGTCTGGATTATTCGTCGAACCCCCATTGAACTGAGCGAGTTGATTGTCACCCATGATGAAAAACTTAAGTATAGGTGCCATACGGTCAATGGCTTGCTGCAGAAATGGAGGAACCTCAATCTTTGCTTCAATCATATTTTGCCGGACTTGGATCAAAATAGACATAGCCTCTAGATGTTTCTCTGGGTTACGACTTACGTGGCCACCATCAGGCAGAATTTCAGTTCCAATAACTTCTTCCAGTATTTTGAGCGCTGGCTCCAAACGTTTAAAAAAATCAGGCAAGTAAATCGTTGCTAATATCATACCACGACAGGTTTTTAGAGTGTGGGTCGCGTGCCCAGTTATGACCCGCGGTCTGAATAAATGGTGGGCATGACGATTAATTGCTGCAGCTAAAGCTTTGCCGATAACGCCTTGCCCGTCGTTACAAATTAAATAATAAAACGTTAACCAGTGAGTGAGACGCTCGCTCACAAGTTCAGTTGTCCATATTCTCTTCGTCCAGCGATTATTGAGTAAAAGCCATTCCTTGATCTGATTTTGGATGGCGTGCACTGTTTCAGATGGCGGATTACTACTAAGTTTGTTTAGATACTCAAACCCATTCGGATCGGGGTAACTCGTAATGGGGTTCGACCACAATCTTGATGGAGAGGACCTTGTGAGCTTAATGCTGTGGCCAAGAGTCCGATTATACAGGCGACTACCTAAGAGCCAGGACTGCAATCCAGTGGCCATTCTTCTAATCCAGTTTAAAATTATTCTTGTAGTTCGGGGCAAGTTCAGAACTTTGGTCCTCTTTGCGCATTAGCGAATTGCCTACCGCCAAAAACTCTATATCAGTTCCCATAAAACATCCAAAGGCATCCTCTGGGGTACAAACTATGGGTTCGCCTCGCACGTTAAAGCTGGTGTTTACGACAACAGGACATCCGGTAATTTCCTTAAAACGACTAATAAGTGCGTGGTACCGTGGATTAGTGGTCGCATGAACGGTCTGGATACGCGCAGAATAATCGACGTGTGTAACGGCTGGAATATCTGAGCGTGGTACATTCAACTTCTCAATCCCAAACAAAGCCTTTTCAGAGTCCGTAATTTCGTGACGATGACTCTCTTTCACATCCGCGACCAACAGCATGTAGGGACTATCGTTGTCAATCTCAAACCAGTTAGAAACATCTTCCCGCAGTATTGACGGCGCAAATGGGCGAAAGGACTCTCTATATTTGACTCGCAGATTAAGCGTTTTTTGCATTGTTGGCGACCGGGGGTCTCCAAGGATAGACCGCCCCCCTAGAGCCCGAGGGCCAAATTCCATTCTACCTTGGAACCAGCCAACCGCCTGCCCGTCGGCCAGAGCATTTGCTGCAGCATCGATGACCTCCGTGTCGCTCAAGGTTTCAAAGATTGCGCCAACCGTACTCAGGCGATGGTTTATTTCGTCTTGCTCAAATTCAGGGCCAAGGTATGAGCCCTTCATGTCGTCAACGGACCGCGAAGCTCGCGTTTGTCCTTTAAAAATATAGTAAGCTGCTAATGCCGCACCTAGGGCACCACCTGCATCTCCAGCTGCAGGTTGTACCCAGACATTTTCAAATGCTTGGTCACGTAGGACTTTTCCATTGGCTACGCAATTGAGCGCAACTCCGCCCGCTAGACAAAGATTTTTTGACCGCGTGTCCTTGGCCAGTGAACGAGTAATGCGTAGCACAACTTCTTCTGTGACGACTTGGATTGATGCGGCTAAATCCATATGTCTCTGCGTTAGCAGTTCATCTGTTTTACGAGCTGGGCCACCGAATAATTCATCGAACTTCGAATTAGTCATACTAAGGCCCGTGCAATAATCGAAGTAGGCTTGGTTTAGTCGAAAAGAACCATCTTTCTTTAAGTCAATTAAGTTGTCGAGAATTAGATTTTTATATTTTGGCTCACCATAGGGAGCAAGACCCATCACTTTATATTCTCCAGAATTGACCTTGAAACCCGTGTAATAGGTCATGGCAGAATACAGTAACCCTAGGGAGTGCGGAAAATGAATTTCCCGGATCATGTCTAACTTGTTGCCGGCCCCCATTGCTACCGAGGTGGTTGCCCACTCGCCAACGCCATCCATAGTAAGCACAACAGCGTCTTCGAAAGGAGATGGAAAATAGGCAGACGCCGCGTGGCTTTGGTGGTGCTCAGTGAATAGTAATTTTTCTTTCCAATCAAAATTTTTATCAAAAGTCATAAATTTTTTTCTTAACAGATCCTTTTGGAATAGCTTTTCTCTCAACCAGATGGGGATCGCCATCTTGAATGAAGTAAAACCGCTTGGTGCGAAAGCTAGATAGGTTTCCAATAATCGTTCAAACTTCAGGAATGGCTTATCATAAAAGGCTACGTAATCGATTCCTTCAAGACCAATCCTGCCTTGTTCTAAGCAGCTTAAAATAGCCTCTTCGGGAAACCTTGCATCATGTTTTTTGCGCGTAAAGCGTTCTTCTTGAGCGGCTGCGATTATGTTCCCATTCTCAATTAGAGCTGCGGCACTATCATGGTAAAAGGCAGATACCCCAAGAATACGCATCAACCTCGCCTAGAAAATTGTATAGATGAAAGGTGCGACGGCTGAGCCTTTAGTAAGAGCAATTAAACCGCCAAAAATCAATAACATAACGAAGATCGGAAGAAGCCAAAATTTTTTCCTGACTTTTAAAAAAAACCACAGTTCTATGAGAAAACTCATGCCCCCCCCTAAAACTGCCGGCGCATGCTGTCGGGCTCTGGGTCATCCTGGTCCCTAATTATCCAATAGCTATGTGTATTCGAGTCAAAGTTGCGAGAGAGTGGATCTTTACCCATGCTCCGCATGATCAATGCGATAGGTGTGACCGTAAAAAAAAATACAAACCCCATCACTAATGGGTTAACTATCTTGTGCAATACTAGACCCAATTGGAACCAAACTAAATTTAATGGTTGGAGAAGTTTAGGTATCAAAAAGCTAATACCTAAAAAAAGACTTGCAGTTATAGCTGCCCAAATCCGTATGTCGCCCCCATCAATAAGTGGCCAGCTAGCAATAATTAAAAATAGAATTGCAAAGACGATACCGAAGGACCGTTCAGAGCCTATCTTTACCTCGTCCTTGGTATCTAGATTCTCGTGGAAATCCAATAATTTTGTCATCATAATACCTTTAGCTGATAGGCTATTTACTGCTTTTACAAGAAAAAGCAAAGGGATATTCGGGTGGTCTAGATCCTTGAATATCGGCATGCAAAAAAACCATCTATGCCGCCATCCTCCGCTAATTGGAAAGGAAAAGACCTAAAAGTACCATTTCGAATAAGGTAGCGGGGTAAATCCGCTAATTCATCTGGCGAAATAGGGTTTGGAATCAGTGGTATACCCGCTCTGTTTACTGATTTAAAATTGTATTCGCCCTCTTCTGGTTGGAGCGAGCAGGTGGCATAAACAACTATTCCCCCGGGTCTAACCAGATTTGCTGCATGGGCCAGAAGTTGGTGTTGCAAAGACGCTAATCTGTTCACATCCTGTATCGTCTTAAAAAGCCCGACATCGGGGTGACGGCGGAGTGTGCCCGTGGCGCTGCAAGGTGCGTCAAGTAAGATGACATCGGCTTGCTTCTCTGGCACCCAGCATGTTGCATCAGCTTCAATAATATTAGCGTGCAATTGTAGACGGTTGAGGTTTTCGGACAGTCGTTTTAGTCGGCTTGTGGAGCGGTCAACGGCAGTAACTTGTGCGCCAGCTGCGGCTAAAGCTGCTGTTTTGCCTCCTGGTGCTGCGCAGAGGTCAATTACGGATTTACCATGAACATTGCCGACCAGCCCTGAAACCCAGTGTGCTGCGGTGTCCTGTACCCACCATGCACCGTCACTATATCCTGCCAAGTTTGAGATTGCGCCTGGCCGATTGAGACGAACAGTCCCGCCGGGCATAAGACGACCGCCTAATCGGGTAGCCCACTTTCCGGGGTCTGCTTTACAAGTCAAATCAAGGGGGGCATCTAAGAGATGTGCGGCAGCGATCTGACGACAGATTTTGGAGCCATAAAACTCCTTCCAAGTGTGCCATAACCAGTCAGGTGTATTTAGCCGGGGTGCATCCTGTTTTGCCACCAATACCCCTCCTTCTCTGGTGATACGGCGCAAAACGGCATTGATGAGCTTTCCATATCCTCCTGAGCCATGGGTTTTAAATAATCTCACCGATGTGTCCACAGCTGCGTGATTGGGAACCTCCATAAATAAGATTTGTGCAATCCCAAACCGAAGAATATCTCTCGCAACTGCGGCTCTGGCGGGTAAGGGATGTTCTATGCATCGAAGAATTAAGTCATCGATTTGACCAAGGCGTCGGATCACTGTCATTGTTGCGCGCCGCGTGAAAGCATGATCTGGCCAAGAGAGGCCAGCGGCCTCGTCTGCCTGGCTCTTCAAGGCTCTATTTTGACGAAGGACGGCATGCAATATCTCAAGTACACGTGTGCGAGCAGGATCGTTCATACCTTTTGATGCCCGAATATAGGTTTGATCTCAAGCCTAACCTCTTCAGAACCTGTGAAACTATCGGTTGAGTTTTTTGATATAATACAGTCAAATAAGGAATTAGTGTGTCAAAGGAGCCGTATGAAAAATTCACGAAAAGTAACCAATACCATGGGTCATCTTAGTCGGGCTTACGCGATGTTGAACGCTAAGGCGCCCGCGCAATCAACCAGAATGAAGACAGCGTCCCCTCAGAAAGGCACAGGTAAAATTAACAGCCCATCAACGGAGATCGGGGGACCAAAGGGCCTTGACCCAACGCGCTACGGTGATTGGGAGCGAAAAGGAAGATGTATAGATTTTTAACAGGTTAAATCCAAGTGGTCAGCTTCTAAAAATGTTTGCAGGATTGAGGGAAGTTCCACTTCGCGTATAACGCCTTTATTGATGTTGTCGGTTTCGAATTAGATCATCAACAACCTCTGGGTCAGCTAATGTTGAGATGTCGCCGAGCTCAGAATAATCGTTTGCTGCTATTTTTCGCAAAATTCGGCGCATGATTTTTCCGGAACGAGTTTTTGGAAGGCCAGGAGCCCATTGTATTAGGTCTGGCGTTGCAATAGGGCCAATTTCCGCGCGAACTTGATCTTTCATCTCTTTCTTCTTCTCCTCTGTACCCTTAATTCCAGCCTTCAAAGTGACATAGCAATAAATACCCTGCCCCTTGATGTCATGCGGATACCCGACGACAGCAGCTTCAGCGACGTCCGAATGGGCGACAAGCGCGCTTTCTACCTCTGCAGTTCCCATACGGTGGCCAGAAACATTTAGAACGTCGTCTACTCGACCAGTTATCCAGTAGTAGCCGTCTGCATCCCGACGGCATCCATCGGATGTAAAGTATTGGCCTTTAAAAGCTGAAAAATAAGTCTCCATGAACCGGTTGTGGTCCTTATAGACCGTCCTAACTTGGCCTGGCCATGGGAGTTTGATAACCAGCGCCCCCTCGCCCTCACCCAAAATCTCATTGCCGTCGTGGCCAATCAATGCCGGCTGCACCCCGAAGAAAGGGCGTGTCGCAGACCCCGGCTTTAAAGATGTTGCCCCAGGCAAGGGCGTGATCATAATTCCTCCTGTCTCCGTTTGCCACCACGTATCAACTATCGGGCAGCGGCTGTCGCCGACAACATTATAATACCAGTTCCAAGCTTCTGGATTTATCGGCTCGCCCACTGAGCCAAGCACTCGAATGGAGGAACGGTCTGTTTTAGATACAAATTCGTCTCCGGCTCCCATCAATGCCCGGATGGCCGTGGGGGCCGTGTAGAAAAGTGTGACTTTGTGTTTTTCACAAATTTGCCAGAAACGCGAAGCATCTGGAAAATTGGGAATACCTTCGTAGATTACCTGGGTCGATCCGTTTAGCATTGGGCCGTAATTGACGTAAGAGTGTCCGGTAATCCAGCCAATATCCGCCGTGCACCAGAAAACATCATCATCTTTATAGTCAAAAATATACTCAAAAGTGAATGAGGTGTAGACACAATACCCACCAGTCGTATGCATGGCTCCTTTCGGTGTTCCTGTTGAACCTGAGGTGTATAGAATAAATAATGGATCTTCTGCATTCATCTCCTCAACTGGGCATTTTTCTGAGGCATTATTGACGATATCGTGATACCAAAGATCACGGCCATCTCTCATATTAATTTGGTTGTCAGCAGTCTTGACGACAATCATGTTTTTAAGGTTGGAGCAATTTTCTGCTGCCGCATCTGCATTGAGTTTTAGAGGAATGGGCTTTTTACCGCGGCGACCCGAATCAGCGGTTATCAGATATTTTGACTCGCAGTCATTAATGCGTACCGCAAGCGCTTCTGGCGAAAACCCACCGAAAACGACAGAGTGCACTGCGCCAATTCTTGAGCACGCCTGCATAGCGAAAATTGCCTCTGGCACCATTGGCATGTAAATTGTTACAACGTCCCCCTTTTTAATTCCCAAATCCTTCATTGCGTTTGCAAGGCGACTGACATGTGCTTGAAGCTCGCTGTAGGTGACCCTCATGCTCGGCTCATCTGGGTCGTCAGGTTCCCAAACTAGGGCTGTTTTATCTCCCTTACCAGCGGCCACATGCCGGTCAATGCAGTTATAGGATGCATTTAACGAGCCATCCTCATACCATTTAGTGGAGACATTGGGAATCAACCAGTTGACGTCGCTAATTCTTGTGTATGGCCTTATCCAATCAATACGAAGGCCCTGTTCACGCCAAAACCCCTCATTATCCTCTATCGAGCGGTTATACAATTTTTGGTACTGCGCATCGTTACAGTTTGTTTGCGCGGCAAAGGTCTCTGGTACCGGATACATCTCAAAGTCATTCATTTGATCGTTCTCCTCCCCATATTGAATAAAGCCCGGTCGCACAGATAGCACGCCTGTAATTTTTATATGTTGTCGGATAGCAATATCATAATCTTATCAAAAACCTCAAGCTAGGAGGCTTTTTACATTTATTTTGTAAATGCAGGCTCCGTAATGAATACCTCGTTCCCTCGAAGTTCCCAAGGAAGAGCTATTAGATGTTCCCCCGCACAAGGACCGGATACACAGTAACCATCTTCAATGCGAAAAAGCGCACCATGTGTACTGCACAAAATATAGGTTTTATCTCTATTTAGAAAGTTTCCGGGACGCAAATCTAGGGGCGTGCCAATGTGGGGGCAGGAATTCACATAAATAAAAAGGCTTTCCGCTTCACGACGAATAACCATTACGCCGTAGCGACCCCGGTCACTCTGTAGTAGAAAACCATTGGTGCTGTTTTGGGGAATTGCATTTAGTGCACATAAGCGAATGCTTTTCTGAATGCTTGAGGATCGAGATTTTACTTCATTAGGCTTGGTCATTAAAAGAACCTTTATGGTAAGGTTATGTTCAGTGTTCTCAATTATCCGGGCTTTTACTTATGGACAATTCCCAATGATAAATAACGCTGCTCGGAGGCAAGATAGAGAAAATTTAATCTATTCTATACCGAGCTTTAATTTTCATTAATCAGGGCATGGCTTGCTCGTTTTAATGCTTTAAATTTGCAGGATAGCGCTTAATTTTGCTGGATACCGGTAAAGGGTGACTCGGCACCAATTGGTCGAGATAATAACATTTTAATAATCTCGTCTATCTGTGCTCCATCCCCAACAATTGCATTTACCGCGGTGCAAATTGGCATCTCAATGTCGAGGGCGTCTGCTAACGTCGTAACAGCGGAGGCCGTATCCACTCCCTCTGAGACTGAGGTACGCTCAGATAAAACATCATCCAGCGATCTGCCTCGACCGAGTGCAACACCCAACGAAAAATTCCTAGACTGCATGGCGTTACAGGTCAGCGTAAGATCACCAATACCGCAGAGACCCATTAGCGTCTCTGGGTTACCACCTTTGGCCACGCACAACTTAGCCATTTCTACTAATCCACGGGTAATGATTGCGGCGCGGGCGTTATCGCCAAGTCTTTTTCCTTCCACGATCCCACATGCTATTGCCAACACATTTTTTACTGCGCCACCAATTTCCGCACCGATAACGTCTTTGCTATGATATGTGCGGAATCTGGGCGTGCCAAGCGCAGCGCATAATCGTGACCCAAGTACAGAATCATCGCATGCTAGAGTAACTGCTGTAGGGAGATTTTGAGCCACCTCAATAGCGAATGTAGGGCCGGATAGGATGGCGAGAGGTTGCTCGGGCATTAGGGCTTTTACAACTTCGTTCATTAACGCGCCGCTAGAAAGCTCAATTCCTTTCGTGCAGATTACGATGGCGGTTTGTTTATTTAGATGTGATGCCAAGGCTTCAGTAGTTATGCGGAGAAATTGCGCTGGGACAGCCAGTAATAGGGCGTCTGCATCGGCGGCCCTCGCTAGGCTCGCAGTTGCGCGTATTGAGTTATGCAAAGTAAATCCCGGTAAAAAAATTGAGTTTTCATGACTTTTATTCACACTTTTTACAACGTCTGGCTCTCGTGCCCAAATAGCTACTCGCCGCCCGGCCTCCGCAGCTACTTGCGCCAATGCTGTGCCCCACGCTCCAGCCCCGATAATATTAATCTGATCCATATGCTACGTTGTAGCGTGCCTTGGCGTCTCGACCAATAGTTCTTGGTGAAATATTTTACGTGTTTTTTGCTGGTTGACACATCAAGCTTTGACCCCGGCGTAAGCGCGGCGGGGTGCATCGGGATCGAGGGGCCATCGCGGGCGTGGCTTAAAATCTAGATTATCTGTATCGCCGATCTGGAGACGTTCAAGCCCGGCCCAAGCGACCATGGCACCGTTGTCAGTACAGAGCTCAATCGGCGGCGCTGCGAAGCACATACCGTGCTCCTTTGATAGTATTTCTAATTTTTCTCTGATGAATTGATTCGCAGCAACGCCTCCTGCCATAACGAATGAGCTTGGTTCATGCTGATCTAGAAAACCTCTGATTGCGTTTGCGCTGCGGTCTGCTAAGACTTCGCCAACAGCTGTCTGGAATCCCGCACAAATATCTGCGGCGTCCAGATGGCTAATTGGACCATCGGGCAGTGACTCAATCGTTTGACGAATTTTTGTTTTTAGACCAGAGAAAGAAAAATCACATCCATCCCGTCCTTTCATCGGTCGAGGAAGCGCGAAGCGACAAGGATCCCCTTCACGTGCCAGCCGCTCAACGGCGGGACCACCAGGATAACCCAGCCCCAACATACGAGCTGTTTTATCGAAGGCTTCGCCTAGAGCATCGTCGATAGTTGTCCCAAAGCGCTGATAGCAGCCGACACCTTTGACGTTTAATAATTGACAATGGCCACCTGATACCAAAAGGAGTAAATATGGAAAGGAAATAGATGTTCCATCTGAGTTACCTGTAAGCCGTACAGTTAATGCGTGAGCCTCCAAATGGTTGACTCCTAAGAAAGGGATTTGGCTGGCCAAGGCAAGAGCCTTAGCCGTCATGACGCCAACCATGACACCTCCTATTAACCCCGGCCCACCCGTTGCGGCGACTCCGGCTAAGGCATCAAAGCCAATGCCAGCCTCAGACATTGCCTTCTTGACAATAGAATCGATGGCCTCCACATGTGCACGGGCCGCGATTTCGGGCACAACACCGCCATAAGGCTTGTGCTTGTCAATTTGTGAGAGGATAACGTTGCTAAGCACACGGCCTAAAGGTCCGTTGTCATACTTTTTTTCGAGACGAACGACAGCAGCGGCCGTCTCATCACAGCTGGTTTCAATACCTAAAACAATCATATATAAAACAGTACAACAGTGGTTTAGCTTAGATGGAATATATGCATTGCCAAAGCATACGCTTGCGGAAACCCAGTGGCCAGCATTAAGGACCAACGTTTAAAGCGTGACACATAACGAGGTTAAAGATCTGAATAAAATGCATACCGCCCCTCTTTTACGTATCGGTACACGCGGTTCGCCGCTTGCTATGGCACAAACTATTGAGGCGCGGGATCAACTTTTAGCATTAGTTCCCCATTTGGATGGATCTGACAATGTCGAAATCAAGGAGATCAAAACAGAGGGTGATGCTATTCTTGACAGGCCTCTCGCGGAAGTGGGTGGCAAAGGTCTTTTTACAAAAGAATTGGATTTAGCATTATTAGATGGTCGGATTGATATTGCTGTTCACTCGGTCAAAGACGTTGAGACTTTTTTGCCAGACGGTATTGTGCTGGCGGCGTATTTGGCGCGGGAAGACCCGCGCGATGCATTTTTGTCACTCAAGGCTGACTCCTTAAGTGAGTTGCCATTTGGAAGCGTGGTTGGTTCGGCATCGCTACGCCGCCAAGCTCAGATAATGTCAAATTTCCCGGATTTAGAGGTAATACTGATTCGAGGAAATGTACAAACCCGAATCCGTAAATTGGTCGACGGTGTAGTTGATGCGACTATGTTGGCACAAGCAGGACTAAACCGCCTAGATTTAGCCGGTGTGGCAAAATCAATTCTCGATCCCGAAGAAATGTTACCTGCAGTTGGACAAGGAGCAATTGGTATTACATGTCGTGCTGATGATTATCGGGTTTTGGATTGGCTTTCGATTATTAATCACCTGCCAACTCAGTGCTGCGTTACTGCTGAGCGCTCCATGCTTGCTACACTGGATGGCTCGTGCCGAACCCCTATCGGGGGGCTCGCGAATTTGAGTGACGAAGGGCGTCTTAGATTGCGGGGACTAGTGGCGGTCAAAGACGGGTCTGAAATATTTAAGGCAGAGTGCACAGGCTTAATAGCAAATCCCGTTGATTTAGGTGTTAAAGTGGGAAAAGAACTACGCCTTCGAGCCGGTGATGTACTGTGTATTGGATAAAAACTTGGGGGAAACAGCGTGCACGTTGTGATTGCTCGGCCGAGAGAAGATGCGGTTTCTCTGGTAAAACAACTATCCAACCGCTCTCTAGATAGCATTATTGCTCCAATGATTGACATAACCTACCTAGATAATACTGCGGTTCAACTTGATGGTGTACAGGCGCTTCTGTTTACCAGCGCCAATGGTGCTAGAGCCTTTGCTCGGGCAAGTCTCTCCCGTGAATTGCCTGTGTTAGCTGTTGGAGATGCGACGGCCCGGATGGCAAGGAATTTGGGTTTTGATCAAGTGCTATCTGCAAATGGCGATGTGACTGATCTAGCTAAGTTAGCTATTCAAGAGTGTCGATTTCAAGCTGGATGTCTTTTGCACCCCGCAGGTTCTCATGTAGCAGGAGATCTTGCGGGTTTACTGGCAGAAGGGAGCCTAAGTTATAGACGCATTGTTCTCTACCGGGCCGATCAAGTTGGCGTGCTGCCCGAGGCAGTGAGGGATGGCCTTGAGATGGGGCGCATTGCGGGGATTGTGTTATACTCGCCTCGCTCGGGGCGTATTTTCTCAAATCTTGTCTCGAAAGCGGGACTGATTGATCGTCTTCGGGCTGTGATGGTTTATTGTCTTAGCGTTAACGTGGCCGATAGTATTGCTGGTTTACCTTGGGCCATGATTAAGATAGCTCCTACTCCAAATGAGATGGCTGTTCTGGCATTGTTTGAGGGCTAATGACAATCAGCGGAGGAATGTATTGTGATTATCGGTCTCGGTGTCAACCCGATCTGGGTTAGGGTTCGCGATCCAATAACAAGAGCCAATATCTGGTAACGGAGCAAAATATGGTGCGTATTCCCATAGACAATGATCCCAAAAAGGCAAAAAGCAAAGATAAAACACACCCTCGCCGTGGCGCTACTCTAAAAAAAGAGCAAAGGCTGGCTGAAGGACTAACCGAGCAGTCGGAGGGTTTATCGGCTGACGCCTCACCCCCACTGTCTAATCTAGTGCGATATATTAGTGGGGTTCGATGGCTGCTGCTTGGCGCCTTACTTCTAATAGTGGGAGGTGCGTATTTCACCTACCCCCAATGGCATGAAAAACTGGACGCTATCCTATCCGTAATGCCGTTTGCAAAGATGAAAGATGCTCACGTTGCAGATCTGGGACTAAGGGTTGCGCGATTGGAGACGGCGTCCGGAAGGCTCCAAACTAACGACCAAGCTATTCTGCGCCTTGAGGCAGAGCGTAATGAGGCAAGCGCTCGTTTGGCCAAGGTGTTGACCCGTTTGGACGCTGTAGAGAGATCGATGATGGCAGTACGTAACATGGCTGAAGCTGCAGCCAGTATGGATCAGGCGGGTGAAGCAAAGGCATCATTAAAGTCATTAAGCGACCGATTATTAAAGCTTGAAAAGGGCAGGTCAACCACGCTCATTAAAGATGAGGGAGCTGAAAAACAACGCATCGCAATTACAGAGCAAAAAGGGGATGAGATAGCGAAACGCCTCTCCAAATTGGAGGCTGGGCAAACAACCGCAGAGTTAGCAGAGAGAATGCTTCAAGGCATGGAGAAAAGGTTAAATGCTGTTGAGTCCCGGTCGAGCCCATCGGGGATAACAGGTGAGTCTTCTGTAGCGGACGCGGCTTTAATTCTCGCGGTTGGAAATCTGCGCGATGCGGTCCGCCTCGGCGGTTCTTATCAACAAGAATTATTCGCGATAGAAACCATTTCTGGTGATGACGCTGCATTAAGTGCTGCTCTCTTGCCGCTCAGTGATTATAAATCATCGGGGATCCCGACTTTAAATACGTTACGTTTGGAATTTTCCAAAATTGCTGGACCTATAGTGGTCTCGGCGCGGAGCCAAAAAGTTGAGAGTTGGTTGGGGAAAGTGTTTAATAACCTCAGCTCTGTAGTGACAGTAAGGCGCACTGATGGAGTGGGTGAGGACCAATCAGTTGAAACAATGGTTGCGAAGGTTGAGGGGGCATTGATTAATAGTGAGCTTGCCGTTGCTGTATCAACTTTGGAGGGAGTCGAAGCGTTATCAGAGAGTGCTGGCAAGATAGCTGCTCCTTGGTTGTCTCATGCAAAAATACGGCTGCGTGCTGAGCGTGCACTTGCTGCGTTGCACATACATGCCGCAGCTCTGCTTAAGCCACGTAAGGAATAACTACTTTGTTACGCGTGCTATCATATCTGGTAATTATCATGGGGTTTGTTGGCTGTGTTGTCTGGTTACTCGATAGGCCGGGTGAGGTTACTCTTAATTGGCAAGGGTATCGCATTGACACGTCGGTAGCTGTTCTGGTTGCCGGTTTCGTTGTAATAGCAATCGGCGCAGCCTTAATTTATCGCTTATGGGTAGTTTTACTGCGCACCCCCAGCCGGATTGAAGAGGCTTGGAATAAGCGCCGTAAGACGAGAGGTTACAAGGCGTTGACGCAGGGTATGGTCGCTGTCGCTGCCGGGGACTCATTGGAAGCAGGAAGGCAAGTTAAACTTGCTGAGGTCTTGCTTGATGAGCCACCACTAACATTATTACTGTCAGCCCAAGCTGCACAATTAAATGGTGATGACGCATCGGCCAGACATTTTTTTGAGGAGATGACATTAAACACGGAGACGGTATTTTTAGGGTTGCGCGGACTTCTAACTCAAGCCATCAAAGCTGGGGACAATGAGGAGAGCTTAAATTTGGCGCGGCGCGCCTATAAATTACAACCGAAAAGTGATTGGGTGTCAGAGAAACTATTTTCTCTACAGGTTCGTGGTGGAAATTGGCTGGATGCTCAAGTTACGAGTGATGAACAAGTGCGTCTCGGGATCACTGACCGCAGCAATAACCGTCGCAGGAAGGCACGGCTCATGTTTCAACACGCAAACGATCTGAAAGGGCGAGAGGATGCCGAAGAAGCCCAGAAATACTATAAGATCGCTTTTAAAGTAGCTCCTCATTTTGCACCTATAGTTGTAGCGCACGCAGATGGCTTGAGCGCTGCGGGGAAAAAATCTCGGGCGATTGATATCCTTGTTAAAGCATGGGTACGTGAGCCGCATCCGGAGCTGGTTCGCGCCTGCTGGCGAATAAAAGCCCACGATGATGATTTGAACCGAGTAAAAATAACTGAGGTGATGACTTCCGGTAACAAAGACCATCCTGAGAGCCAAATTGCATTGGCAGAGGTTTATTTGGCAGCGAGTCTTTGGGGTGAAGCCCGGGATCAATTATTGTATTTAGCTGATAATGTTGAGGAGGCCCGTGTGTGCCGTCTCTGGGCGGATTTGGAAGAGGCAGAGCATGGTGATACAGACGCTTCGCGAGATTGGTTGCGTCGTGCTGCAGTGGCTTGTTCGGACCCCACTTGGTTGTGCGAAAGTTGTGGTAATGCTGTTGCTGATTGGATGGCGCTTTGCGCGAGCTGTGGCGGTTTTGACACATTTTATTGGGGTCGGCCGCAAAGGGTGCAGCGTTTGAATAATCTCAGCCATGGAAAACATGCAACGGACGCCCGAGAGGTTGGAGCACCTTTGAATGTAAAAAAATATTCTTCAGCCCCAGTGAATCTCAAGAAAGCCTAGTTGCGGAGCTATTTGTGTAATTTTTTGAGCAACGCTCCTGATATCTCCATATTGTTGATATCAATATTTGAAAAACCTGCTTCAATAAGAATCTCTCGACCGTGTTCACCTATCTCTGGGAGATCGTGGCGGATTTCAATGCGTCGCCCTCCCAATTCCAATGGAAGGCCGGGGACCCGAGTTTTTACTTTGGAGTCCGGCAACGTGATATCCAGTAGGTTACCTGATTGGTTGAGGTGGGGATCGTCATATAATTCATGCGGTTTGGTGATTGGTGCGTAGGGAAGTCCTATGCGTTCACAAGTATCCATCAAAGCCTCATACGTCATTTTACCAAATAGCTTTTTTATTATCGGCATAATGCGATCGCGGGCTTCTGAGCGTTGATTATTTGTGGTTAGTGAGGGGTCGGTGAGCAAATCTTCGCGCCCAAAAGCTTGGCAAAAGAGTTTCCACTGCGTATCGCTGACGATACCAACAAATAGGCTCTGTGCGTCCTTAGTTTGGAACGTATCATAAACTGCCCATGCTCTTGGTCGGTCTGGCATTGGGCCCGTGGGTTCTCCAGTGATGGCAAACTGAAGCATATGCTGTGCAACAGTATGAACAGTTGTTTCGTATAGTGCTGATTTTACCTCTTGCCCAAGGCCAGTGCGCTCGCGCGATGCGAGGGCTGCTTGAATACCAATAACACCGAACATACCCCCCATAATGTCGATAACCGATGCGCCGGCACGCAGTGGCCTTCCCTCTGGCCCAGTCATGTAGGCAAGCCCGCCCATCATCTGTACCACCTCGTCAAGTGCTTTTCGGTTCGCGTATGGACCCTCTAAAAATCCTTTCAAGGCACAATAAATTAGGCGTGGGTTTGCAGCGCTCAAGTCCTCATACCCTAACCCAAGCGTATTCAGTGCACCTGGCCGCAGGTTCTCAATTACCACGTCGGCGCCAAGCGCGAGCCGTTTTGCAGCATTGAGCCCTTCTGATGATTTTAAATCGAGTGCAATAGAGCGTTTGTTGCGATTGTAAGATGCAAAAAAACCGGCCCCTTGGTTCACAAGTCGGCGGGTCGTGTCGCCATGTAGGGGTTCAACTTTGATCACGTCTGCGCCTAGGTCACCAAGAATCATGCCGCATGTAGGACCCATAACCATGTGGCAAAATTCGACAACTCGAATACCTTTTAAGGGCCATTCATTCTTTGTGTCGAGATTTCTTGACTCTTGATCTTGTGAATTGCGCATGTTCACGAGACTATCGGGAATCAGTGGGCAATGCAAAACAGGAGTGTACGTATGCGAGACCAACAAGCAGATGCGGCATGAGACCAGAAAAAAAAGCTGGTAGAGGTGTCCTATACATCGTTTGGGGTGAATTTGATACTAAGGCATTGGCCCGCTCCCAAAATTCGTTGTTTGACGTACATCCAGAATTACCATTTCATGTGGTGGAGCTTCCTGATCAGAGTACGCTCTTGGATAAAGCAACCATGCTTGAGCTCTCTCCCTTTGCCGAGACCTTGTTTTTGGATGCAGATACCGTCGTGCTTGGAGATCTGACCTACGGTTTCACTCAAGCTCGACGGTTTGGCTTAGCCTGTTCAATTTGCGAATGCCCCTGGGCTAGGCGATACGGGGGGCTCGAGGGTGAGGTTGTAGAGTACAACACAGGAGTGTTATTTTTTACTGAGCGTGCTTGGTCGGTATTTGATGCGTGGAAACGATGCGCATATGAGATCGATTCCTCGATCATTTTCCATAATGGCGACGAGCTTGCGCGCATGCCCCTTAATGACCAAGCTGGTTTTGCCAAGGCCGTGGACGACACAGGCTTTTGTCCATTTATTCTACCGTATAATTGGAATTTTCGGCCAAAGTGGCATAAAAGTTGGTTCGGGCCACTGAAAATTTGGCACGATTATGGGGATGTGCCCGAGGTTCTTTTAAAGCACAACGCTGAGCAGTCAGAACTTAACTCTATAGTCCGTTTGTCTGTCTTACGGGATTGATGTTCTTGGCAGACTTTCCAGCGTGCGCAATCTGGAACCTAACAAATTAAACCGCCCTGGCTGTGTTGATAGAGCGTTGTGAGCGCAATGCACTTATCAAAAAGATATCTCTTAAAAACAATGTGTTATACCCTTAATTTTCACTATACGAATAATATGTGAATATACAGGTTATCATTAGTGTGTATGGTTTGGACTTTCAGTTACTTTTGTGTATATAGGGAATAGGTGGATTAGCCCTCTTAGCTCAGTTGGTAGAGCGACGCATTCGTAATGCGTAGGCCAGGTGTTCAAATCACCTAGAGGGCACCACCTTCTAATAACTTGGGTCTGATCCCTTAGCTCAGATGGATAGAGTATCTGACTTCGAATCAGAGGGTCGGGGGTTCGAGTCCCTCAGGGATCGCCAAGTCATTCCACGTCACCGTCTCAACCGCCACTACTTTGGGTGAGAGGGGGAACAGACGGGTCAGAAGGCTCAGTAGAGTTTTCATTTTCGGATTCAGCGACTACCGACTAATTCGAGAGGGGATTCGTAGAATGAGTTACGAGGGGGATAACCTCAATATTCATTTGGAGGATTAGCACTTTTCATAGGCCCCCCCATGTCACTTGTTGCCACCTTCGTCCAACCAGCATAACTGGTGAATGAGAACACCATGTTGAATACGCGAGTGGATATGGTGGTCATACTTTTAATCCAAGAATGTCTATTCTCGATACGCTATCAGAACCAATTCGCGTTCATAAAATTCATAGCCGTGATAGCACAAAGAAACTCGTTCTGATTTACCCCAGCACGTAAATTTACCTCCTGAGGTTGCTGAAAGTTATCCGCATGAGTTTAGTGGTGGGCAACGTCCGCGTATTTTATCGCTTGCGCGGTGGCACTTGAACCTCAATTAATTGTTCGTGATGAGGCTGTTTCGGCTCTTGATGTTGCAACTAAAGTGCAGGTGGTAAACTTAATAATAGGATTTCAGACTGAACTTAATTTTCCATTTTTATTTATAAGCCACGATGTGGCTTTCGTTGAGTGAATTGGTCACTGTTTTGCCGCCAATGTATCTCGGTTAAATGTTCGAAATTGGCCCACGTGCAGCTGTCTTCGAGAGCCCAACTCACGAGTATACAAAAAAGACCCTTCTAAAATGCCTGTTGTTGACTCAGATTGAAAGTGGACCTTGAAAGTTAATGAAATACCATGTGAGCTAGGACCTTTGTATTACGCGCCTCATCCGATAACATATGGAGAAGCTATCTCTGAACATTTTTTGCGCCAAGTTGCCCCGATTTAATGGCTGCGCTTGATCAGTGATACTTATGCCAGTCGCCATTTTTCTGAGGCTGCCCTGCCTTGCCGCTGGTGTCCCAAATGTGAGTGTCATCTTATTAACAGTGTGAGAAATGCTTACGCTGGATTAACCCCGTACATATGCTCTTGCAAATAATTTTGAAGTCCGGCTTGATCTATCCGAGTGTTCTGTTCCTCTATCCAATCAATATGCTCTTCCGTATCCTCAAGAATTTTCTGGAAAATATCTCGTGAGACAAAATCTCGATTATCTTCACAAACGGGAATGGCGCTTTTTAGGGCCTTTTGATTAGCCTCTTCTGATCCCATATCGCTGTGCAGAATTTCTTGAACATCTTCCCCAATCCGTAATTTACCTAAATCTTGGAGATTGGGAAGTCCATCAAGCATTAAAATACGCTCAATCAACATATCAGCGTGTTTCATTTCGCCAATGGATTCTTCGTAAACTTTAGTGGCTAGCCGATGAAACCCCCAATCCTTTAACATCCGTGCGTGCAGGAAATACTGATTAATAGCAGTAAGCTCGTTCTTTAGAATTAGGTTAAGTTGATCGAGAACTTTAGGTTCCCCCTTCATTTTATCCTCCACGTGAAACATATCATCAATCGATAATGCACTTTAGCTTGGTACTTTACAAGAAAAAAAGATATAAAAATCAATGATTTAGTGAGAATGCAACTCATAATCACCCGCACTCATAAATACTAATGAGGTCGGTATCTATAAAGACCATATAATCCCCAATATGCTCTACATTATTTTCCTTATTCCAGCGAAAACCCCGGATTACGGGCTCTTGCCCCCACATAGCAATGGTTACCGACATAGCATTGACGGAACAACCCCCAGTAATTGATCGAATCAACAATGCGAATGCGAATGACTTGCAATTGCAATGTAAAGTATTATAATTCTATGTAGTAAAGGAAAAACTCAGATGTGTGATGCCTGCGAAGTGATGCCGAAGAACATCCCTACTCGGCGGCGGCGGCGACTATGGGAAATGACAGGTGGATGGCATTGTTCTGTGATTGGCACATGCTTAAGTTTAAGTGACCTCAGGGGGTTAGCGCGTAAATTGGCATTGGAATTCAATCCCAATTTCCCCGTTGATTATCAAATCCATGGCTTTTTCGCCAAAGAAGCAGATTCACCCTCCCGCGCAGGTAAGATGCTCAATAAACTACTGGATAAACGCCACTCGGTCGCTATCAAACGCGCGAGATACCTACAAACTGACACTGAGATCAGACAATACTGGGCAAAGTCAACTTCGGCAGGCGATATTCCCGGCCCGTACTGGGCGATCCTAAGTCATCCAGTTACAACACCCGAGTTCTGCGAACATCTTTTTGCTGAGGTTCACATGCTCTCACACCTCGTTGGAGCGTCGAATCGGGCTGATATCCAGCGCATTCAAGAGATCGAAATCGAGGCAAGCGCTCTGGAGGATAAACTGATAAAATCTAGGCGCCGCGTTCATGAAAAGCTAGAGATGAGAGACCGACAAATACGTGAGCTTCGGGCTAAATTACTCGAAGTCGAAGGCGCTTTACTTGCATCCGAGGCTCATCAAAAACCTACCACCTATGCAAATGACGATGCCCTACAGGACATAACCAAACTTCGCGTGGCCTCGCTCTCAAAGACAACCAGTCGGTTCGCGCTCAAAACACCATCAAGATCAATCAAAAACGAATTCAAGAGCTTGAGTTGCTTGCAGAGCGCCTTACGTCGGAAAACGTTATCCTAGAAGAGACACTTATAAAAACTACCAACTTTGGAGCTACAGAACCAACCATGAATCTCGATGGTCGATGCCTTCTTTATGTCGGAGGCCGCCCACACACGGTGCATAAGTTGCGAGCTTTAGTTGAGGAATGGAACGGTGTGTTCTTACATCATGATGGGGGGCTAGAGCGCTCGATTGGTGAATTAGCAAGTGCAGTGGTAAAAGCCGATGCCGTCGTTTTTCCAACAGACTGCGTAAGTCATAGTGCCGCAAACACAGTTAAGCGTCTGTGCCATACATCAATGAAGCCTTTCTTCCCTCTGCGAACATCGGGAGTTGCCGCTTTTATTAAGGGTCTCAACGCTGCTAACGCTACCCAATCTATATGATACGAGGAGAGAGTCTCATGAATGATATGAGCAGAAACCATCATTCGGTCTTCATTATGAACTTTTCAGGCCTGCCATTTGGCGAGCAGTTATTTCTTTGGGGAATTCGATTTTGGGTGCAAGCTCATACTCGCTGTGTGAACTACCAAGATATGTTAAAGAATGGCTTCCTCCTTGCCGGTGTGCCGAAAGCGCACGGATTGCTCGACAGTATGATGACGCTATTTACGACCGCTGGAAACGGAACGATGGATATTAGGTGCCCTCAATGTGGCGATATCAGCGCGGATGAACATCGGATATTGGGCGCTGTTGCCGCCTTCCAAAAATCGACTGATGAGCGTGTAATTGATTCTTATATTGAGTGCTGGATGTCGGAGGCTGGATTAAGGTTTTTGCCCCCAGTCGTTTGTGACCTAGCTAATCAATTTAAAACGAATCGCTTAATGCTTCGACCACGACCTTGGGCGATTTCCCTGCCAATCGTTTACTCCAATGAAGAGATAAAGGATCAAGAACCTTTTATTCTTCACTAACAAGATTGACCTAACTGACCCATTTAATTGAGGAGAAAAAATGAATACACCCAATCACAAAAAAGTAGGGGATAATGTGCCCGATTCCCAATTTCCAATCCGTGTCAATGATACATGGCAAACCCTAGCTAGCAGCGATATCTTCGCAAACAAAACCGTTGCCGTATTTGCCCTTCCCGGCGCCTTTACACCAACGTGTTCAAAGAGCCATCTGCCGGGTTTTTCCGCACATGCACAAGAGTTATTTGCCGCAGGGATTGATAAAATTTATTGCTTGTCTGTTAATGATTGGTTTGTCATGGAAGCGTGGCGTAAAGATCTTAATGTGGGGGATGAAGTCACAATGCTACCCGACGGCAATATGGATTTTTCGGTTGGCATGGGCTTGTTGGTTGAGAAAAGATCTCTTGGTTTTGGAAATAGATCCTGGCGATATTCGATGATCGTAAAAGATAGCGTAATCGACGCAATCTTTGTTGAGGATTTCAATGACCCTGGTGATCCGTTCCGGGTAAGCGGCGCACCCCAGATGCTTGAATTTTTAAATTCATAAACACAGACACTGTTCTCCTCACAACCAAATTATCGGCGGGTCCTAGTCCCCTAGAGTTCACCGAGCTAGCATTTTTTGAATCATTGGGTGTCAGATCGAGTATTAAATAGGCGAGAGAACCATACCCAGCTGAGCGTCAGTTAAACCACATTACCCTTGTGAGGGATTCTATTACCCTTTTTGTATATAAAAAAGGACGCAGGCCACGGTCTCGGATCGATAAAGTATGGACCTGTGTGGGCGCGCAATAAAAAAAAGCTTGCACAAAATAACGATGTAAATGAAAATGAGAAGCATTATCATAGATTAGCAGTCAAGCCATGTATATTTGTGTTTGTAACAGTATCACCGACCGACAAGTTAAGGTAGCCCTAGAGGCTGGGATAGATAATTGGAGAGATGTTCATGCCCATTTTGGGAGTAAGCCAAACTGTGGGCAATGCCAGTGTGAAATTGTAAACATACTTGAGATGAACCGGTTGGAGCAGCCCAATACGGTAGGTGTATTTGACTCTCCTTCTCTCGTAAGTGTTGAGTAACGTAGGTCTCCAGCGATTATCAAAAAGTTAGATTTTAGTGTTCAGATACCTACTAATGCGTTCTTCCGAACGTCATTAAAATACCAGATGTACTGTGCTTTGGGCATGGTATTCTAGGGATGTTCGCGAAAAGACGATCAAACTAGTTAACAATAGAGTAAAAATCACATCTTGCTGTGCATTATAATATTTAAAACCATGCAAAGAATGTATTATTTGACAATTTGTTCAGGCCCTCACTTTGCGTTTTTACCACTTTAATCTCTAAAATATGTGACATATCAGGCGGTGTTGCAGTGCAAAGTCTAAATTAGGGAAAATCATAAACACCTTTTCATTATGGCTAAGTTTCCTCTCCTGTATTGTGATATCAAATTCCGTGAAAAGGCAAATGTGGCGCCGACTTTTCATAGATAAAATATTGCTCTGTATCCTGAAAAGATCAACCGATGTACATCGAGAGCCCATGGGACACAATAAAATGTATGGATCGTTGGAGCGATGGCTATGTTGGACATATACCCTTTGCGTAGCGGTTTTATTGAAACGCTTGCAGGTTTAACTAAATGCAACGCCCACCATCTATTTCCATGCAGAGACCAGTCACCAAATCAGCCTCATGGCACGCAAGAAAAAGGGTGGCATTGGCAATATCTAACGGGGTGGACATACGCCCTAGTGGTATGGTTGATATGAATTTCTCCCGGATAATTGAGTTGTCAATGCCGCCCATAAAGCGGGCTGTTAGTCCTGTTGTGCCCAAGACCGGGTTAACGGCATTAACGCGAACCCTGTGTGGTGCAAGTTCGATCGCCATAGATTTAGTAAGTGTAACCACGGCCCCCTTAGTGCCATTATACCAAGTCAGGCCAGCCCTTGGGCTTATAGCGGCGGTAGAGGCGATGTTGACGATATTTCCAGCTGTTTCAATCAGTTTTGGCACTATGTGCTTGGCAGTTAAATAGATGCTTTTAACGTTAACTGCATAAACTTGGTCAAATGTTGCCTCGTCAACGTCCAGCATCGGTTGATTAAGGTGAGTAACCCCTGCGTTATTTACTAGTATATCGATGCTTCCAAAGGCTTCTATTGCAAAATTTGCCATGGCTTGCACAGACTTATCATTGGCTACATCCACCGCGCACGCAACGGCATTGATTTCCTTGGCTACGCGCTGCGCTGCCGGCGAGTTGATATCAGCTACCAGAACTTGCGCACCCTCCTCAACAAACCGCTTCGCAATACCTTCACCGAAACCTGATCCCGCACCTGTGATGACAGCGGTTTTGTCTCTCAAACGCATATATCCCTCCTTTTTTACTAGAAAGGTTTAGTAAAACACTTGGACAACAAAAAAAGACCGCCCAAACTATGTTTGGGCGGCCTGATAATAACCAATTTTTTTTGGGCTAGACTTATTCTCGATTGCCGAATAAATGAAGCAAAAAGATGAACATGTTAATGAAATCTAGATAGAGGGTTAATGCTCCCATTATCGCTTTCTTCTCGGCGGCTTCCGCCGTATCTCCAGCATAATACATAGACTTAATGCGCTGAGTATCGTAGGCGGTAAGCCCCGCAAACACTAGTACCCCGATGACCGAAATTGCAAATTGAAGGGCAGAACTCTCCAAAAACATATTCACCACAGCGGCAATCAGAATTCCAATTACCCCCATTATTAGGAAAGAACCCATACCTGAGAGGTCTTTTTTTGTGGTGTAGCCATAAAGGCTTAGACCAGCAAATGCGCCCGCAGTAATAAAAAACACACGGGCTACGCTCTCACCTGTATATACGGCGAATATGTAGGCTAAAGACAGCCCCATGAGTCCGGCGTATAACCAAAATAAGGCCTGCCCGGTTGACGCCTTCATACTCGGCACCTTAGCTGCCAAGAAAAATACAAGACCGATTGGCGCCAGCATAACCACCCACTGCAGCGGCGTGCCATAAATTGCCTGCATCATCGTGGGTGATGTAGACGTTGCGAAGGCAACCGATCCTGTCAGCCCCAAGCCTATACACATGTAATTATAAACTTTTAGCATGTAGGTGCGAAGACCTTCATCAATACCCGCCGCGTAAGCTTGGGCACTAGTCATCCTCGCACTCTTTGAACCAGTGTTGAGGGAGAACCGTTTATCAGGTCCAAAAGCCATGTGATAACTCCTTTTTTGCTACAGCTAACACGTCGCGATGTCTTAATCGCATTGTGTGTATTTTAATATACCAAGAACATAAGCTTTGCGAATGCGCAAATCAATAGATACGAAACGTTAAATACAAGAAGTTTTTAGCCGTGATCGTCCACACTGAATTGGTGCTCTTAAATTAGCGCACGATACTGGAGGAAAAGGTGGGTTCAGCAAAATTGCTTGAACCTCATTGTCTAACTTAATTTGAAGATGGTAAAATAACTATACGTTCGCAATTGGTGTGCTACTAAAAGCATAGGTGGTGCGCGTTTATACATCTAGCCAGCGAGAGTTAATGTTTTGATATTGCGGCAAGTGCTGCTGATATTAATGACCGGGTCCCGTGAGATCTGGGGACTTTAGATACCCTTAGCGACGAGGTGGCATACAGAGCCTTTGCTAATTCTAAAGATAATGTCCGCACTTCGCTTAATGTGGCCTTATATCAGTGGGAATTTCTATTAAATACCGAGAGTGACGCTTTCTATCCCTCGGTTATTCTCATGACTTAGATTGCATTAAAGCCCTGTTCTGGGTGCTCGTGCGCAGGTTCTAAAGTAAGTCGGTGGTGGTTGTTAGAAGAGATATCATTTCGGTAAACACTATTAGCCGATGTGGGAGATTTTGCTGGGGGATAAAGCATTCAAGGCTGAAACTTCTAAAAGACAGTTTCGAGGATTTTGGAATTCAGTTTAATTAGTCGTTTCGAAGGTAAGGCGCGACTGTCCTTCCAAGCACCCGCCATGTGCTCAAGAACCCAATCAAAAGTGTGACGGCTATACACATGCCGATTGTCATGGTGAGTGTAATTGGCAGGAAAACCCAGTCCATTTGTAAAAGCATTGTAACAACTGCCCAAGCGGTCAAGGTCCCAATACCAGCTGCAAGTATGCCAGTGAGTAACCCTAAAAACCCATATTCTAGAGCGTATATTAAGGTAAGTGAACCACGTGTCGCTCCCAAAACCTTGTAAATGACCGACTCTTTAATCCGGCGTTGGCGCCCGGCCGTCAGAGCACCAGCTAAGACAATTGCGCCAGCCAAGATCGTTAAGCCAGCGATTCCACTTATAACCCATCGGATGCCTGACAATATATCCGCTGCGGCCTCTACTGCGTCTCTTACCCTAATAGCTGTAATATTTGGAAATGGATCAGTCGCTGCGGACTCTATCGTATTTTCCATGCCAGGTGGTACATTTATCGCAGCTATATAGGTGTGGGGTGCGCTATCGAGAGCGCCTGGCGCGAAGATGATTGCAAAATCAAATCTTAGGCTCCCCCAATTTATTTCTCGAAGGCTCTTGATTTCAGCGGTCACTTCGCGACCTAGAATGTTTATGGTTAACGTATCGCCGATATCGACCCCAAACCCTCTCGCTAATCCCGCATCCAAGGAAATCGCGGGTGGACCCTGATAGTCAGGAGGCCACCAATTCCCCGCCGTAATTTTTGATCCAATTCGAGGCTGAGAAGAGTAAGTCAACGCCCGATCCCCGCGGATTGCCCATTGTGAACTGCGCGCAATTTTTGCTTCAACGACGGGTTTCCCAGCAATTCTCACAATGCGACCTCGCAGGGTTGGAACGCGTTGGTAGCCGCTGGTGCCAGAAACCCGGTTGACAGCTTTATCGAAAGCAGCGACTTGGTGTGGTTGGATATCAATGAAAAAGATAGCCGGTGCTTGCTCGGGTAATCCGGCTTCGATTTGACGCGTGAGATTTCCCTCGATCAAAGTGACAGCGGATAAAACGGAAAGGCCTAATCCAAGAGACAATGTCACGCTAGTGGTCATGGCGCCCGGGCGGTACAAATTGGCAAGTGCTATACCAAGCAGGGCATAGCCTTTACCCTTGTAGCTACTTATTCCCCTTGCCACTCTCATTACGAACTTAGAACCGTAAAACAAAAAGACGAAAACTACGAGAGTGCCCGCAACAAACCAACTGGAAAACGCTCTATTTTCTGAAAGCAATATAGTTAAGGCGCCGAGTAAGACGATACCGATGGCAGTCAGGCAGAGATAAACAGGTCTTGGGATAGTGTCTACGGGTTGCAATAGATCACGAAAAAGTGCCGCCGCAGTGACCTCGCGCGCCCGAGCGACTGGCCAAATAGCGAAAGTGATAGCCACGAGTAATCCGTATGTAACTGCTATCAATAAGGAAAGCGGATAAATGCCAAGGACTGGCCGAACTGGAAGAATATCGCCGATTAATATGTCTAGAACAGCGGGGAGAGCCGCGCCTACCGCTGTGCCAAGTAAGACACTCAAGGCTGCCAGAACGGCAACCTGACTGAGATAAAGTTGAAATATCAAATGGCCGGGCGCGCCGAGACATTTTAGCATTGCGATAGTGGCTGTTTTGGATGTTAGGAAACTGGTAACGCTTCCCGCCACTCCAATACCCCCGATTAAAAGTACGGCCAAACCCACAAATGATAAAAACAATCTCATACGCTCCAAAAAGCTGCGTACGCCGGGGGCAGCATCATTTGCGCTGCGTACCCTCCATCCGGCCTTCGGGAAAGTCTCGATTAAATCCTCTTTCCATGCTAAGGGCTCTTTTTTACCAGGAAGCAAGGCACGAACATGGTAATGAATGTGACTGCCGAGTTGGATTAACCCTGTATCATGCAGTGAGCTCCGTGCGACCAATAAACGCGGACCCAAACTGAATAGATTGGTAATCCGGTCTGGTTCCTTAATTACACGAGCCCGCAATTCATAAGTTGCATCCCCGACTGCGATGCGCGAGCCAATTTTGATTTTTAGCCGCGATAATAGATTGGCGTCGACGACCGCACCCCAGGCTCCGTTGCGGTATGCTAATAAATCAGCTAAGGCGTTGTGTTGATCTGTTTTATAAGTTCCAGCCAATGGATAAGCTGCGTCGACAGCCTTTAACTCAACAAGACTGCGTTTATTTTTATTATCTGCAGGTCGTGCCATGGCGCGCATTTTGACAATCTCTGACAGTGCCTTAGTGTTTTGTTGCAGCCATTGGCGCTGTTCTCCACTGGCGGCGCGGTGTAATAAACGTAAATCTATATCACCGCCCAGAACTGTTTGTCCGTTGGCAATCAAGCCGGCTTTTAAAGCCGCCCCGATAGATCCAATGCCAGCAATTGCTGTAACACCAAAGAATAAGCTGATAAAAAAAATGCCAAATCCCTTAAAACCTGACCGTATTTCGCGCCGTAATAAGAGCAGAACTAAAGTGTAAGATTTTGTGTTTCGTCTCATCACACCAAAAGCCTAACGACCATGCCGGAGCTCGTCACTGGCGATTTGGCCGTCGGCCATGTGCAAAATACGATTGCAGCGAGCCGCTAGGTCTGCTGCATGGGTCACCAAAAGTAACGTCGTTCCGAGCCGGTCTTTTAATTCAAACAGCACGTCAATTACCGCCTCGCCAGTGGCGAGATCAAGACTGCCTGTGGGCTCATCGGCGAGGAGAATCTCTGGTTCTGTCACGAAAGCACGCGCGAGGGCCACGCGTTGCTGCTCTCCACCCGACAGTTGTCCGGGATAATGACGTAAGCGGTGCCCTAATCCGACCAATTCGAGTTGTTTTTGTGCTGCGTCGAAGGCACCCTCAATTCCAGCAAACTCAAGCGGGAGGGCCGTGTTTTCTATTGCTGTCATTGTTGGGATTAGATGAAAGGATTGAAAGACAAATCCTATTTGATCCCGACGGAACTGTGCCAACGCATCTTCATCGAGACGACTTAAGTTTGTACCGTTTATCTTCACCGTTCCAGTGGTTAGCTTTTCTAGCCCTGCAAGAACCATCAGGAGTGAGGTTTTCCCTGATCCGGATGGTCCGATGATCCCGATCGCTTCTCCTCGTCCCACTTCAAGGTTAATTCCTCGCAAAATCTCACTTTGTATGGCCCCATTGGTAAGCGTCAGCTCTAGGTTCAGGAGTTCTATCGCAAATTTTTGTTTTACCGGCTTGGTAGTTTCATTAATATCCATAGCATGATGAATGTGTGTTTGTGAGTCCTCGTGCGCAAGCATCTTCTGGACTACTTTTTCTATCTTTTTTTGCCAAGCATTGCATGGCTACATATCTTGATGGCCGCTGCGGCGCCTGTGTTTGCAGAAACCTTTCGTATTTTAGCATTAGGCGATAGTCTAACTGCGGGTTATGGCCTGTCAAAAGATGATGCGTTTACAATGCAGCTTGAGCGCGCTCTTAAAGCAGGGAAATTAAATGTAAAGGTGATCAATGGTGGTGTCTCAGGTGATACTTCAGCCGGGGGATTAGCCCGTCTCGGTTGGGCGCTTACTGATGAACCGCAATTAATATTGATCGAGCTTGGTGCCAATGATGGACTGCGTGGGCTAGATCCAAGGGAAACGGAGCGTAACCTTGATAGCATTATCAGTAAATCTAAGAAGGCTGGTTTAACTGTTGTCTTAAGTGGAATGCGGGCTCCGCCAAATCTAGGTAGAGAATATGTGAGTGAATTTAATACCATATTTACCCGCTTAGCATCTAAACATGATATTACTTTGGACCCGTTTTTTCTCTCTGGGGTAGTGGCCATTCCAGAGCTTAATCAGGACGATGCTATTCATCCAAACGCTAAGGGTGTGGCAATTATCGTCAAACGCTTAGCCCCCCTGCTTAAGGGCTTAATCGAGCCAAAACTGGTAAATTAGTGCGTTATTCTGTTATGTTTGACTCATGAATTCTGCACACACCCCAGGTTTCTCATTTTCCTGTGCTTTCTCGAGCGCTGAGACGTGGTCGGCAGCTGCGCAAGAGTTGGAGGAAGGCCTGCGTGATCTCAAGCTCGAAACGGGCCGGCAGTTTTTAGGTTTTCTTTATATCACAGACACTATGGTGGAGGATTTTGACCTAATTCTCAGTTATTTGCGTCAAAAGCTGGGGATTGAAAATTGGGTGGGCTCTGTTGGTATGGGGATAATGGCTATTAGTGGTGGCATATCGCGTGAGCGATATGGGAAAGCTGGCGCTGTCGCGATGATTGGCGATTTTTCTGACTCTGCCTTTCGCGTGGTGCCGTGTCTCTGTGAAAGTTTGGAAGAATTGGACGATGGGTTCCGGGAATGGATGAGAAGGGTGAAACCGCCTTTTGGCGTTGTTCACTGTGATCCCATGAACGCAGCAGTGCCTAAGTTGATAGAGAGTGTCGGGCAAGAAATGGAGAATGCTGTTTTTGAAGTGCCTGGTTTTTTAGTCGGCGGCCTTACGTCCTCTACTGGTGGACAGTATCAAATCGCAAATGGATTAGTAAGCGGGGGGCTCTCCGGTGCATTATTCTCGCCCGATGTTGAGGTTGCTACCGGTCTTACCCAAGGTTGCCAACTGCTTGGTCCAATGCATATGATAACCGATGCCGCAGAAAACGTTGTCATGACACTGGACGGCGAAGCTGCACTCAATGTGCTTAAAGCTGATATAGGTGAATTACCGGCCCAGAACCTTGAGCAGGTGGCTACTTGCTGTCATGCGGCTTTTCCTGTTGTCGGTTCGGATACTTGTGACTACTTGGTGCGTAATCTCATGGGTATAGATTTCGACCGTGGCTGGCTTGCGGTTGGTGACACAGTTGCGGTGGGTGATCGTATAGGATTCGTTCGTCGTGATCGGAAGATTGCGGAAGAAGACTTGACCAGCATGGTACAGGGGCTTTTGGCGCGTATTTCTGGTAAGGCGCGGGGCGCAATTTATTTCTCTTGTGTGGCTCGAGGAGCTAATATCTTTGGCGCTGAGGGTCGGGAAACACAAATTATTCGATCGACTTTAGGTGACGTACCCTTGGCCGGTTTTTTCGGTCAAGGGGAGATTTCTAATAACCGTATCTATGGATACACAGGTGTTTTGACGCTGTTCCTTTGAAACACCAATCGCAAAGTAGTTGAATTTTTTGAAACATTTAAAGGTAATTATGATGAAAATGAATGGGCTCGGGCGAACTGGTATTTCTGTCAGTCAAATTTGCCTTGGTACCATGACATACGGCAATCAAAACACTGAGGCTGAGGGCCACTTGCAGTTAGATATAGCTCTTGATCGTGGCGTCAATTTCCTCGATACGGCAGAGATGTATCCTTTTCCATCACGCCCGGAGACGTATGGTCGCACGGAAGAAATTATTGGCTCTTGGATGAGAACCCGCGCTAACCGGAGTTCTGTAATTGTGGCGACGAAAATTGTAGGTCCTGGAACACGATTTGCTCACGTGCGCGGCGGGGATGCGAAATATAATCGTGATCATATCGTCAAGGCTGTAAACGCGAGTCTTAAGCGCCTCGGCACTGATTATATTGACCTTTACTATACGCATTGGCCCGAACGCCCCACCAACTTCTTCGGGAAGCTTGGTTATACCCACGACTTCGAGGCAGAATGGACGCCCTTCGAAGAGACCCTCTCGGTTATGGATGACATTGTCAAACAAGGAAAAGTTCGCGCCTTTGGGGTCAGTAACGAGAGTGCTTGGGGAGTTGCCGAGCAATTAAAGCTTGCTGAAAATACTGGCTGGCCACGCGTCGCAACCATCCAAAACCCGTATTCACTTTTAAACCGGAGCTTTGAGGTTGGGTTGGCCGAGATCGCGGTGCGAGACGAATGTGGGCTCAGTGCCTACTCTCCACTTGGTTTTGGCGCGCTTACGGGAAAGTATTTGGATGGGGGTGCAGAGCCAAACTCACGTCACGCTTTATATCCTGAATTTACGCGTTACTTTAATGCCCGCGCTGAAACCGCGACACGTAGGTATGTGGCCCTTGCTCAGGACCAAAAGCTTGATCCTGCACAAATGGCGTTAGCTTTTGTCAACTCAAGACAATTCCTTACGTCGAATATTATTGGCGCGCGGACTATCACACAACTTAAAACAAATTTAGATAGTGCTGATCTAGTTTTGTCACCAGAGGTTCTCCACGCGATAGAAGTTATACATAATGAATATTCTAATCCATCTCCATGAGCCAAGACTAGATTTGCAAGAAGTGTTTTCACACATGAGAGCCCGGCCTGATGCATCTATTTATAGCTATATCATTGCCAACCGATATTTGTTTAAATTTACGTGCATTATGTTGGGGCCTCTCTACAGCTAGTTGGATCAACCATAAAAATATGCATGTGACGTTGCGTTTTATCGGTGATACTAGTCATGCAGCGGCAAACGATTTGGATGCAGAGTTCAACTCCTTTCATGCTCGGGCTTTTCGCATGAGGTTATCTGGGATTGGTCTTTTTACCAAAAAAGATCGCATCAAAACAATTTGGGCTGGGATTGAGGCTAATTCAGCGCTATCGCATCTGCATAGAAAAGTTGAACAGGCGACCCAACGCGCGGGCTTCCAACCCCAAGGCCGAAAATTCACACCGCATGTGACGCTGGGGCGCTTAAAAACTCAACATGTTGATCTAAGACATTACTTTGAGACCAACGGCGCCTTTCGGTCGAAATCTTTCCAAGTGAATTATATAACCCTGTTTGAGAGCTATTCGGGGCACGGGGGCCCCCATTATGTAGCATTGAAAAAATATCCTCTTTACGTGCCTGAGTCGCTGTATCCCGACTAAATCGTTTGCGAAGAGCTCCCGTCACTATTTGGCTATCAGCAGCATGGTGGTGGGTGCTTTTTATCAGGACCGCCGTTTTTGAAACCTAGCGACCCAAGCTGATATCATAGCTTTTATATACCTTCACATGTGGGAAGTTAAATAAAACTAGGTGCTTGGTTGCAAGGCGGCAATTATTGAATTGAAATTATGTTCAAACATTTTCTCGTATCTGATCGCTGGGCCTCCGCGCACTGATAACGCGTCGGAAAAAAGTTGTCCGCCGATTTTGATGCCGGTTTCTCGCGAGATTTGTTGAATCAACGCTGGGCTCGTTATGTTTTCCATAAACAAGGCGCCAGCACCTATCTTCTTGAGATGATCAATGAGTTTTGCCAGACCCGACGCAGATGGTTCAGCTGCAGTATCAATGCCAATTGGGGCTAAAAAATTGAGCTGATATGAAGACTCTAAATAACCAAAAGCATCATGTGCGGTAACGACCGTTCGTCTATTGTCAGGTAGCTGTTTAATTTTGGTGAGCGCACGATTATGTAAGGCTGCGAGCCGATCCGAATAAGCCTTATGGTTTGCTCTATAAACAAGAGCATTTTTCGGATCTTTCGTGGCCAGGGTGTCTGCAATGTTTCTGATATAAATTATACCATTTTTCAATGAGTTCCATGCATGTGGGTCGACTTCACCATCTACCATCAATGGTTCGATCCCATAAGTTGCAACAGAAACGGTGGCCTGTGTCCCTGAAGTTTGAATAAGAGATTTTGCCCAAGTTTCAAAACCCAAACCATTAACAAAAATTAGATCTGCATTTTTCACCGACTTGGCGTCGCTGGCAGTTGGCGTATAAACATGGGCATCTGCGTCTGGGCCAACGATCGTTGTGATTTCGGCTAAATCCCCAGTAATTTGGTGGACCATATCCCCTAGAATTGAGAAGCTCGCAACTATTTTCAGCTTGTGGTGTGCATTTACTGGTGTCGTGGGGAAGAGTATCCAAAAGGATATTAGAAAAGGGAGTGTTTTTTTCATGTGTTTTCTCCTTTGCTGAATTGGGGGGGCTTGCGTGTATAAACTGAGTTCGTTGTTTGAGATTTGAAAATCCACCTCGTAGCGCAGAAACCGTGCGATCCAAAAAAAAGACTGAAGAAGAAAACTGCAGCTGCGACCAATATAATAGCTGGCCCTGATGGGACTTCAGTCAGATAAAATGATATTATTAATCCTACCCAACAACTAAATAGAGCAAAGCTCACGGTTAAAAGCAGGTAGCTTGTGATTGTCGATGTCCAATAGCGCGCCGCCGTAGCAGGTAGAATCATTAACCCGACTGCCATCAATGTGCCAAGAGTTTTAAACGCCCCCAAAAGATTGAGCACGACCAGAAACATAAACCATTGTGTCACAAGGCTTGGATGCCTGGTTTGGCTCTCGTGAAATATAGGGTCGATCGTATCGGTAATTAACGACCTGAGGATTATAGAAAAGCTTACTAAAGTGATGGTAGTTGTGGCGCCAATTAGTCCCAAGGTTTGATTATCAATACCTAAGATCGAGCCAAATAGAAAACTTTTAAGTGGAACAGCTGAGCCTGCCGCAGAGAGAATGAATATGCCCAGTGCCAGAGCTGTTAAGTACAAAGATGCCAAACTCGCATCTTCGCGAATGATAGTTTTACGGGCGAGCAAGCTGGTCAAGGCTGCAACTGCAATCCCTGCTGTTAAACCGCCAATAACCATCGATACGACTGACAGTCCAGCTACGACAAATCCGATCACTATACCCGGAACAATAGCATGTGCCATCGCTTCGCCAGCTAGCGAGAGGCGACGAAGAACGAGAAAAGCACCCACTGGCGCAATTGAGAAGCTCATAACCGTGGTTGCACATAGTGCCCGAATCATAAATGCATAATCCAGCCACTCAAACAATTTTACCGCCTCCTTGTGCATACATGTCATGCATCCAATCCACTCGGCTTTTAGATAGGTATTTATGACGAATTAAATTGCGGGGGGCCAATATTTCTCGAGGGTTTCCAAATAGCGCCTGACCGTCGCCAAGCAGAAGCGCAAGATTACAATATTTTAAAACCGCAGAGAGGTCGTGTAGGACTAAAATTACGGCGCGGCCCTCGGTTGCCCAGTCGCCAATCAAGCTTAGCAGTTCTGTCTCGGTATCTTGGTCGATCGCTGTAAAGGGTTCATCTAGCAGGATAAGCGGTGCGTTTTGCACCATGGTTCGTGCAAATAATGTCCTTTGAAGTTGCCCTTCTGAGAGCTTATTGAGGGGCATATTTGCAATTTCCGAGGTTCCAGTCCGATGCAGTGCGGCTGAAATACGGGTTCGACATTCATCATCAATCTTATGAAAGAACCCTAGTTTAGGCCATGCCCCCATTGCTGCTAAATCACTCACTCGAATGGGAAACTGACTGTCAAAGTCAGTGCGCTGCCCCAGATATGCGATAGGTTCCGGCCGACCATTAGGCCAGTTTAGCTCACCTTTGATAGGAGGCAATGCTCTCAACAATGTCTTAATAAGTGTAGATTTTCCCGAGCCGTTATGACCAACAACCGCTAGGACATCGCCGCCTGCTAACGTGAGAGTAACATTCGATGCAACGCAAATGTTATTATAACCGATAGAGAGTTCCGTGGTGGAGAGCAAAGTTGGCTGAGTCATTTTATGATGGTGATTTTATACACCAAAAGCCGCAAAAATGATTGTCCAAAGCCCGACACATGCAATCCAAGCCATAATTAGGTGGTGCAGTGTACTCGTGCATGTTAAACTTAAGTAGGTGTGGCGCTGAGCCAAAATATTTTTTAAAGCCAAATTCATCTCCGTCAGGGACACCCGCCCTTTTAAAGAGTTTAAAGTCGCTTGGCAGGTATTCTGGCTTGCGATTACTGGGTTGAATGTGCTCGCCTTCCCAAGTTCATCCTCGGTGGCGTTTTTCGAGCACCCCTAACACATACAGATGCGGGTACAGCTCCGGATTTGGCCCCTGATGGGTAAGACGCACCGGATTCCCTTTAACAGCCTTAGCCTTTGGCTTCTGGCTACCAAACAATCTTAGTAAACTCTAACATCCTGCATAAGTCAATATTCAACCATTAGCTTAAGCTTTAAGTTCAATAGTGGTATTATTAGAAGGCTAAAAATGAGGCCGTAAATGAATTATGGTTATGTTAAAAAATTCATTTACGGCTCTCCAAGAAGTATCCCCGCACCCCGGGGGCAAACATAAATTTTGTAATTAAAACTCAGCCGCTAATTTGAACGTTGCGGTATGACCGTCATCTCCGGTTCCGCCGTCTGACGTGCTATAATCTTCGTCATGCAGATATTCGAAAGTTGCAAAGTAGTTGGAGATCAACTGAACTGTGACTGCGCCGCCGTATCTGGTCTCTGGCATGCTAAGAGCAAAAGCTTCATCACTACCCTGCACCGTTGCCGCAAATGTTGTCTCTTTACCCATTAGCTCGGTAACATAAGCGGCCTCAAGGTTCCACGCAGCAGGTTGTGCTCCTTGGCTATTAAAAGCAAGCTCGCCTGATGCGAATGAGTCCTTGGCCGTCATGTAACCACCATAAATTACGAGTGGTCCCCGAGTCAGGGTTCCGTGAACTTCCCAGCCGGGTATATAGTCATCTAAAGCAGTGCCGCCTGTCACGTTATCCGTGATAGTGCCTGAGTCTGCAATATTTGACAGATAACCAGCGCCAATAGAAACGGTGGTTCCATCCATCTCAGTTTCATAGCTTCCTTGAAAACCAAACTGATCAATTTCATCTTCATCACCGTCCTGTTGCGTATCTCCATTATAACCATACCCCTCAAAGGTAAAGCCGTTCTTTGAATAGCCAACCAAGAGAGCGGCCTCTGCGGTTTCACCGAGTGTTTTTGTTAGAGGATCCGTGTTCATGGACGTGTCAAACCCACCAAATGGTACGGCCCATTTCCCAGCCTGCAGGTACATTGGCACTTCGTCAGTATTGCCAATAATCGCATACGCTTCATCAAGGGCGATGGTCTCGGTACCATCATCTTCATAAATTATTTGAAAGTGAGTAGACAAATACTCGTTGGGTTGAGCATCAAAATAAGCTTCCACCTTAGCTAGCGTAACATCTGAGCTGTCGACACCAGCGTATGTCTCACTTTGTGTCGTTTCTATCTCTAACGCTCCCCCAAACTCAAATCCATTCGGCAAACCGGGAACAGTTTTAGCTGCTGCATCAGCTTTATTTACCGCGGTATCAGCGACGTCTTGAGCTTTTTTAAGCGCAGTCTTCATCGCGTCTAGTTGTCGTTGCTGTGCTTCAATCATTTTCATTAGCTGTTGAGGCGTCGGATCACTCTGTGCTACCGCTGGAAGTGCGGCGGCAAATAAAAGAAAAACGGCCATAAAAAACGGGCAGAATGATAATATTTTTTCATATTTTTCCTCTTGTAGTCTGGTGTATTTTTACTAATTCGTAACATTTCGGCACAAAATCCAACCGTCAATAAGTGTATTAGGCTGTAAGTGTATTAGGCTGTGTTATCATTATTAATCCAATAGTTTCCCGCTTTACCTTTAAATCAAGAAAGTCGCCGATCATGGACAACTTTTAACCGACATTCGAGTGTTCGATTAGTAAGGAGTTTGCTCTCCGTTGGTGGCCTCGTTGATTTGTCAGGCTTGAAATCGATTTATAATCCCTAATTAAAGCTTTACCCGTGTTAAAAATGCTGTTGCGTGGCCATTCTGGATCGACCCCGTGTGTGATGATTTGCAGGGATAATATGTGGTTTTTCCTCTGCAGAACGGGAGAACAACCCCAGCAACTCCTTAACCCAACCTGACTCAGACGCAGCCATTACTGAACCATACTGATCAAGAACCTTCTGGGCTGCTTCGGGGGTGTTTCTACAGCGGTGGCTAAGCCTCCAAAGAACAAAAATATAATCGGATTTTAATTTACCGGCCGGTGGTTTAAGAGCAAAAGACTTTATTAAACCCCAAGGATCGGCTTCCGAATTTTCAGTGTCCAGTGTTTGTATTGTGTTGCCAACTGCAGTCATCTCTTAATCACCTTTTTTTGTGCAAACTCACCTAGTATTTAGAAGAACGTTACGGTTATCCCCGGGCTGCTCCAGTAAAGTTGTATTTTAGTACCGCTCGTCTCTTTATTAACTCTTTCAAAAACTTGTAGATGAACTCGGATGAATTTTATGCAAATTCAATAATGCTTGGGTTGGCGCTTTTTATAAAAAAAGAACAAGAGAAACCCTCAACCTTAACTCAGCAATTACTCGTTCCGCTCATGTATCACACACCATAAAACTATGGCTCCTAGTGGTTATAAAATGTATAGACAGCAACGTTATAATATAACATACATAGTTCAAGTGCAATACGTGATGCCATCTCCTATGCGAATGGCCACATCCGAAAAATTTGTTCTTTTTGGAGAAGTGATATCGAACCGAACGTAGTAAGAATGTGTGAGAGTAAAAGTGGGTTTACTGATTTTAATAAACCTGATGTTGAGCTCGTAATTTGGCAGCGATCACTTTCTAAAGACCTTCACTCTTGGATTAAACAGGCGATTACATCGGCATTTCCGGAATTCCGTCTTTTAATTTCTCCGCGCGACACGCAGCTTGCCCTTGAGTTGGCATTTGATGAATGCGGTTTGAGAGCCGGCGCTGTGCGCGGACTTTTTATTCGCGATATTTGCGATTTAGTAGAAGTATTCGCTGAGACGACCTTCAGCGATTTAGTTGATGTTAGGCTCGAGCGGATCGATGGCGATGCTTGCTGGAAGTTCCACCGTGACAGTGTGAGGGCGCGATTACTGACGACGTACCTTGGCCCCACAACTGAATGGGTTAGAGAGACCTATGCTGACGAGGCTCTTGGTAAACAAAAGTATTTTAAAGGTCCGCTTGAGCGCCTTGGACTAAATGACGTTGCTATGTTTTCGGGTAGCAGTGCCGGTCACAAATATGGTGGGGTGGTTCATCGCTCTCCCCCGATTGCTGGCACCGGAGAGGTGAGGCTACTCCTATGTTTAAATCAAGAAACAGTCGTGTCTCCAGACCTTTGGGTTAGGGAGAACCATTACAGTGAGTAAGGTCATAAATAAAATCCTGTCAACCATAAGTACATGTGTTATAGCCTCAAATCCATTTAATTTCCTACCAACCTGTCCCCGGTTTAGTGCGTATATTTTTCGCATATTAAACACTCCCTGATAGGCTGCCAGCCGTGAACATAGATCTGGCGGTGCATGGAGACCCCTCATAATGTTGTATATTTTGTACTTTTTAGTGCCCTTAAAATAAATTAGTTTAGTACAAGTCTACAGCGTTTTATCCCGCTTAAGATACAGAGCGCAGTATTTAGGAAAGCAATGTGAAGTCAGTCGAGCGTGGATTTTTCGTGACAATCTGGCTCGTATCTTTTTTTGGTCTTTCTTTGGATGGTGCGGATATCACCCTCGCACCCGAGCTGAAAACGCAAGGTTGGGTCGAAATCACCTTTGACGGAAAGGAACCTAACCGGTTCTCTGGCTGCGGAATAAATTGCACTGAAATTGTGACGGACAAAAGTGTGTCGATGATTGCCAAATCTGTTTCGGTAAATCTGTCGGACTCACCGGTATTGAAATGGGAGTGGCAGATTCAAGGGCCAGTTGAAAAATCTAATCTTGCAAAACAAGGTCTTGATGATCGCCCGGTCGCTTTATATGTAGGGTTTCCGTATGACGCACGAACGGCATCTTTTCCGGAGAGAATGTTACGGCCAATTATCGAGACAATCCGAGGAAGTGACGCGCCCGGCCGCGTTCTCTCCTACATTTGGGGGGGGGCTGGAGATATCGGCGACTTTGTTAAAAGCCCGCATTTTGGTTCTATTCACTTTATGATTATAAGTCAAAATGACGCCTCCCCCATCGGGGTTTGGGTGAGCGAGACCCAAGATATTGTTGCAGACCATAAACGTATTTTTGGGAGCAAACCGGCTAAGGTTAGTCATGTATCCCTGAGTGCTGATAGTGATGACACAGGTACGACAAATTTAGCACGGGTTCGAAATATTGAATTTCAACCTAGGTAATAGTTTTTAGTCAAATAGTTCAGCCTGTCTTGCAGACTTTAATCCAGACCATCTAAAAATTGAGTAATTAGACCATCAGGTGTTTTTATTGTGTGTTTGGTTTCTGGGAACCCCCCTCCTCGGACATCGTTGATAAAATCTTGGAAGCCAGCTACGCGCTCGCGTTGGACGTTTGCTAGCTTTTGATGAATATTGCGATATTGTTTAGAGTGACGCGGATGAGGCGGTGGATGATTACCGAGGATATCCTCCGCAAAAAGAAAGATAATATCGCCGCCCCTACCTGCACCAATTGACGATGTTATTAGGTTGGTGCGTTTGCTGATCTCAATCAATAAATCTTCTGGAATGACCTCGACCTCGACGGCATAAGCTCCTGCATTTTCAAGCGCCTTAATTTCATCAAAAACCCAGCGCGCCTGTTCGATTGTATTGCCAGCCGCCCGCAAGCCGCCGGTCCATGTGCTCTTTCTGGGGATGAGGCCAACGTGCCCTTGAACGGGGATACCCACTTCAGCTGCGGACTCGATAAAGCGCTTTGGCCACTGACACATAATCGCGTCGGCGCCAAGTTCCATCGCCTGAAGTCCGAGTCTAACAGCTTCGACATTTGTGGCTGCAGAAGTCAACGGCACGGAAAATGCCATAAATGTCTTGGGTGCGGCACGTCGGATCGCAACGGCAGTGGCGGGGTCGCACGGATTGAAGCGAACTTTCATAGTGTCAATCCCGGCCTCCTCCGCAGCCATCGCCTCCTCAACCGTGAATGGGAGAGTTTCTGCTAGAATACAAGTTCCCTTTTGCTGTCTGAGGTCTCGGACTGTATAGTTGCGGGCCGAGTATTCCCCACCGAACGTCATGCCGCGGACTAAGCCTCTGCTTGCCGAGTTCCGCGGTGGAATGTCCCCATCCCCAATTGAATGATTAGTCATGATGGTGTCCTCTAGTAAACCTAAAAGTCTTCATCGATTGTTACTCCTCCCAGCAAGCAACGATTGGTTATTGTTACACAGCAATATAAATCAGTATTGTCGTTGCGATCTCCAAGTATCAGGTTTCGTCTGCTTGATAATTTAAGAGAGAGCAGCCTTTTTTGAATAATTAGGCTCTATAAATTATTTATGGAGTTGCTTCTATTTTATTTACTGGATTTTTAACACATAAATGTTGAAGTACCTCCCCGCATTATACACAAAATGGTTGAGTACCTACTCCAAGGTTTATTCAAGTCCAAACAGGCAATTAAACTGACGTTCATGGTGGTGAACTTTTTTATGATAGGTTTGCTAATTTCTAACCTACGCTATTTCTAATTTTTTTATTTTCGCGGTCCTGTAAAACCCTCCACAACACCTTGCCGGATGAAGAGCGCGGTAGCTCATCAGTGAAAGTGAAAATTTTGGGAACTTTATAAGCGGCCATCCGCTCCCGACACCACTCACTAATGTCTGCAGGGTTTGGTGGCTTCGTTCCTGATGGAATGATAACTGCTTTGACTGTCTCGCCTCGTTTGGAGTGGGGTGACGAAATCACACAAATTTCACGAATATCCAAATGGGCAAGCATGACCCCCTCGACCTCTGCGGGCCATACTTTGTAGCCTGACGCGTTGATCATTCGTTTTAAGCGATCTGTAAAATAAATGTAACCCTCATCATCAAAATGTCCAAGATCTCCAGTTCTGAAAAAATTTTTCCCTTTGATTTTGACAAATGCTGCCTCTGTTGCCAGGGGGTTATTCCAATAGCGTTGAAAAAGTTGTGGCGCGTTAAGAACTATCTCACCGGTCTCTTTGGCTCTCTTAATAGTTCCCTTTTCGGGATCGATCACGCGGCAATCAACGTCAAAAACGGGGATACCAAGACATTGCGGTTTTGGGCGCTCAGGCGGGTTGATTATCACTCCGGCCATAGTCTCCGTTAAACCGTATCCTTCAATGTAGTCAAGACCAGTAGTCTTTTTAATCTTTGTCGCGAGTGTCCGCGGCATTTGTGCTCCGCCGCCACCAATGGATGTCAATGACGTGAGATTGAAACTAGCCAGCTTAGGGTTAGAAAAAAAATCGATGGCCATTGCTGTAATAAACCTCCAATGAGTAACGCGATAGCCTTCGATTAATTGTGCTGCGACACTTGAGTCCCAACGGGTCATGATCACCATGGTTGAACCCGTGAAAATAGGCACGTTCATGCCGTTCTGAAGCGCTGTAACATGAAAAAGTGGCAGACTGACCAAGGTGATAGAGTCCTTGGGTTGTGGCATCCAATTGGTATAGGAAAAAATTGAGGCATTCATACCCTGATGCGTATGCAGACAGCCTTTGGGCTTTCCAGTTGTTCCGGAGCTGTAAGGTAGTGCTGCAGGATCCGCTGCACCTATAGTTAACGAAGATGGCGAAATTTTTTTTGAGAGGGCAAACTCCCAACTAGTCAGGCATGGATGGTTAAGACACGGCATCACCATTGTAACCAGAGCGGGGAGGCGTAAATTAGTCGGCTCTGAGAGGGCGTCACCGTAGGCTGCAACCACGATATTTTGGATCAAATTATCTTTTAGAAGTATTTGATAATAAGGAATTCGCTCTGCGCCGACCAAAGTGATCTGGGCGCCTGTATCCTGAACAAGGTGGCGTAACTCTGTATTTTGACTCATAGGGTTGACGGGGACTACAATTGCTTCGGCGCGAAGGATGGCATAAAAACCAACAACCCATTGTGGGGAGTTTTGCATATCGAGCAGCACCCGGTCTCCTTTTCCGACGTCAAGGTTTTTTTGCAGATACCCGGCCAAGTTTTCGACGTCGATGTGCAGATCTCTATATGTGATTGAGGTGCCGTAGTAGTGGATCGCTACGTGATCGGGACGTTGTTTCGAAGCGGCCTTTAAATTGTCGTAGATGCTAGCAGCAGGTTGCTTTGCAGCATTTTTCAGGCTGTGAGACCTGCCTTCCGGCCATACTTGAAAATGTCTTTTAAACATAGGACCAAATCGAAATCAGTGTCTAGTTTCCATGGTTAAAACAACCTTGCCTGTAGATTTTCGGGTTTTCAGCATTTCCATGGCCTCTGCCGCGTCCGCCAATTCAAAAGTATTTGACACGTGTGGGGTCAATTCGCCGTCCTCGAACCAATCTATCAATTCAACGAATGAGTCTTGAACTAATTCCGGGTCAAGTTCGCGGTGTGCCCCCCAGTAGTAGCCAATCACGCTTAAGTTTTTCACAAGCAAAATATTGGCTGGAATCTGCGGGATGTTTCCAGAGGCAAAACCAACGACGAGAATACGTCCCCTCTGGGCTGTACAACGCAGTGATTCGTTAAATGCTGAGCCGCCGACAGGGTCATAGACAGCGTCGGCCCCACGTCCATCAGTGACTTGTTTCACGCGCTCACGAATGTCTTCCTCGCGGTAATCAATTAGATGGTCTGCACCGTACTTTTCAGCAATTTTGAGTTTGTCTTTGTCACCGGCAGTTGCGATCACGGTGGCGCCAATTTTCTTGGCAATTTCAACGGCTGTAAGGCCGACCCCTCCTGCCGCACCGTGCACAAGAAGGGTTTCGCCTGGTTGCAGATCAAGTTTGTCTGTCAAGCCGATATGTGATGTGCCATAGGCAATGGGAAAACCTGCAGCGACAGTGTAATCCATAGAGTCAGGGATGATAATAACGTCTCGGGCAGGCGCTACGGCCTCGTTAGCATAACCGCCATAATGCGTCATTGCCATAACTCGGTCTCCCGGCTGCACGCCTTTTACACTCGGAGCGCACTCTAAAACCTCACCTGCGATTTCCAGTCCCGGGCTAAAAGGAAAGGACGGACGAACTTGATACTCACCTTTAATCATCAGAGTATCTGCAAAATTCACCCCGGCAGCTTTGACTGCGATCCGAACGCCGTCCTCCGTCATCTGAGGTGGGCTTGTCTCTTCGACCTTCATGGTCTGGGCTTCACCCCAGTTGTGGCAGAGAAAGGCGCGCATTTTAATTGTCTCCTCTCTTGACTAAACTAAAACGTACTAGGATCATTTCTGTAGCTCGATTCAAGTGTGGTTTTGCCTGACCCTAGCGTAAGGGGCAAGACATAGAGCGGGATTGATAACCGAAAGGGGCACGACATGCGCGGTTATTATGGCATTGGAGTTGAGAATATTTCAAAGGCCATGAATTTGGGCAACCTTTTTCGTTCAGCACATGCCTTCGGCGCGAGCTTCATTTTCACGGTTGCTGCCAATTATGAGCGGAAGCATGGTTTAAAATCAGACACATCGGATTCGATAGAGCACCTACCGTTTTACAGTTTTCCTGACCCATCTGCTTTAATACTGCCAACCGAATGCAAGATGATTGGGATTGAATTGTGGGATTCTGCGATAGATTTACCAAGCTTCCGACATCCGCAACAAGCTGCTTACATTCTTGGTCCTGAACGTGGGGAACTGTCGCCTGAAACCCATGCACGCTGCGATTGGGTAGTAAAAATTCCAAGTAAGTTTTGTGTGAATGTCGGAATAGCTGGCGCTCTGGTAATGTATGACCGAATAATTTCATTAGGTCGATTTCCTCGGCGCGCAGACAAGCCGGGTCCGCCTACTGAAGAGTTTAAAGCGCATCAGCATGGTGGCCGGTTCTCGCGACTTGCAGGTGAATTGGATGTTTATCTTGATAGGCCCCCAGAAGGCTATAATGATTGATGGTACCTCTAAATATCAGTCTCACCAAGCTTGGGCGATGTGACCCTCGCCAACTCGCTCTCTTTTTGCTATCATGATATAGATGAGTAATTTGGTGGCAGCTTGAGATGTTATAGGAACATTTGAACCACAAGAGTTCCGCCACCGTCGGTATCACGCGTAGCTTGACTGAAACTGGTACTATGAAGTTTTCAGAAACGTGTCATACATTGATTCGGTTCGGAATATTAAGCTACAAAGTATCCCATGGTTTTATCGGTGTGATACTTCAAAGAGGTATGAAATTCAGCGTGTTTATCCGTCTTAATTACTTCCAATGGCGCTGCGCCGCCAACCGGTGGTGGAGTGCCACAACTAGAGTTCTCGGACGAATAGCTTGCTTTGGACTGGTTACCAGGTCCTATTATTCTTTTCGAGGCGGCCCACTTGGCAAGCTACAGTCACCAGTTTATTTAGAGCATATGAATAAATTTATATTAATTGTTACTGCTGCTATTTCTGTCTCAATCCTTGTTCCTTTGACCAATGCAAGGGCCGAGAGTTTTTTGGGTAAATTTGGTGATTGGGAAGCTTTTACGGACAAGGACGGAGATAATACTATTTGTTACATCGGTTCAGAGCCAAAAAAGATGCGGGGCAAGTATAAGAAACGCGGTGCAAGTTATGTGCTAATTACGCATCGCCCAGCAGAAAAAAGTAAGAACGTCATCTCTATACGTGCTGGTTACCGTCATAAGAGAGGATCTGGCGTTTCGGGAATTATTGGCGAGAGGCATTTCAAGCTTTTTACAAGAGAAGGATGGGCTTTTGCTCCCGATGCCGATGCCGATAATGCACTCGTCATTGCTATGATGCGCGGAGTAACGATGACTGTCAAAGGTGTGTCGTCACGTGGAACTAAAACCAATGATACATATTCATTGAGAGGTTTCACCGCGGCCTATAGAGCGATTGGAAAGGTTTGCAAAATACAATGATAGTTCGCCGAAATTTGGTGGGCTTGAGCCGTGCTCAATTAGCGGAAGAAATGGTTGCACTTGGTGAGAGACCATTCCGCGCCAAACAACTTTGGCATTGGATTTATTGCCGTGGGCGGCGTGATTTTGAGCAAATGACCTCTTTAGCAAAAGATTTCCGTAAACGGCTTGCAGAGACTTATGTTGTTGAGCTTCCAGATATTAGCCAAGAGCATAATTCAAGGGATGGGACTCGCAAATGGCTAGTCAAATTTTCAGACGGTCAAGAAGCAGAGTCAGTTTATATTCCAGAAGAAGACCGCGGCGCGGTCTGTGTCTCTTCCCAGGTGGGTTGTACCCTAACATGCACGTTCTGTCACACGGGGACGCAGAAGCTAGTGCGGAACCTAACGGCCGCCGAAATTCTCGGCCAATTCATGGTTGCTTGTGACTCATATAATGAGTGGTCATCTCCAAAGGATGGCGGTCGAGCAATCTCAAACCTTGTAATGATGGGCATGGGCGAGCCCTTATTTAATTATGATAACGTTGCCACGGCTTTGCGGATTATTATGGACAATGAGGGTATCGCTTTGTCGCGACGCCGGATAACTCTATCTACTTCTGGCGTTGTTCCTCAAATTCGCCGTTGCGGTGATGAGCTCGGGGTTGGCCTAGCCGTAAGCTTGCATGCGGTTACGGATGATCTACGTGACGTATTAGTTCCCATAAATCGAAAATATCCAATATCTGAGTTAATGTCGGCTTGCCGTGATTACCCCGGCGCCAATAATGCACGGCGGATAACCTTTGAGTATGTCATGCTCAAGGGAATCAATGATAGTCCGGCTGACGCTAAGGCGTTGGCAAAATTAGTTAACGGAACACCGGCAAAATTTAACCTGATTCCATTTAATCCTTGGCCAGGTGCTACTTATGAGTGTTCGAGTAGTAATGTCATCCGACGTTTTGCGGACATCTTAAATGATGCAGGGTATTCGGCTCCGGTCCGCGCCCCGCGCGGCCGCGATATAATGGCGGCTTGCGGACAACTTAAATCTTCAAGTGAACGCGAGGATTACTCACGGATTAAGACTAAGACTTGAACAAATGTTTTTTTGAAGTAGCTAACAAATAATGATCTGTCAAGGAGACCGAGGATACCACATGTAAAACGTATTAGTATACGACCGCAGCGTTGGAATGCTGCTCAATTAATTCAGTCATTATCGGGTTTGCTAAAGTTGTAATTATACTACCGAATACACTATCGACTTCGAGGCCAGTCTTGTCGTTACGATCCTTTCGCCTATACTCCGGGCCGTTTTCCGACTTGAAGCGAGGTATTGAATATGGCGACGGAAGTAAAAAAAGTGGTGTTAGCTTATTCAGGCGGCTTAGATACATCGGTCATACTTAAATGGCTGAAAGACACCTACAATTGCGAAGTGGTTACTTTCACCGCTGATCTTGGTCAGGGTGAAGAAGTTGAGCCTGCCCGTAAAAAAGCTGAAATGCTTGGTATTAAGGAAATTTACATAGAAAACATGCAGGATGAATTCGTGCGGGACTATGTGTTTCCGGCTTTTCGCGCCAACGCCATATATGAGGGGACCTATCTCCTTGGCACCTCCATTGCTCGTCCTTTAATTGCCAAGCGTCAGGTCGAAATAGCTCATGAAACAGGTGCTGACGCGGTCAGTCATGGTGCGACAGGAAAGGGTAACGATCAGATTCGGTTTGAACTTGGTTATTATGCCCTGAAGCCTGATATCAAGATCATCGCGCCATGGCGCGAATGGGATTTGACGTCACGTGCTAAGCTTATTTCCTACGCTGACAAAAACCAAATACCCATTCCTAAAGATAAGCGCGGCGAGCCGCCTTTTTCTCAGGATGCTAACCTTTTACATATTTCATCGGAGGGCAAAGCTCTTGAGGACCCTTGGAAAGAACCTGATTGGGAGCATGTCCTGACTCGTGTTGTCCCCCCCTGGAAAGCACCGGACTCACAGTTGGAAATTACTATCGATTTCGAATCTGGGGATCCAACCGCAGTAAATGGTGAAAAGTTGGGGCCAGCGGATCTTTTGACCAAGCTAAACGAGCTAGGCGGTTCCAATGGTGTTGGTGTGATTGATATTGTTGAAAATCGCTTTATTGGCATGAAGTCCCGCGGTGTATATGAGACACCGGGCGGAACAGTTCTGTTTCATGCGAGGCGTGCTATGGAGAGTTTGACTTTGGATAGAGGTGCTATGCACAGTAAAGATGAATTGATGCCGAAGTACGCGGAAATGTTGTACAATGGGTTCTGGTTTGCGCCGGAGCGAGAGATACTCCAAGCGGCGATTGATAAGGCGTCTGAGCCTGTAACAGGGACAGTACGTCTAAAACTTTACAAAGGAAACGTAATGATCACTGGGCGCAAATCTCCCAATTCACTTTATAGCGAAGATATTGTAACTTTTGAAGACGACAATGTTTATGATCAATTTGACGCAAAAGGGTTTATTAAGTTAAACGCCTTGAGACTGAGATTGCGGAAACACCCCCACTGAATATTTAGGCTTTTTGCACAACGGGTGAGTGAAGTTTGTGATAATGCTGTGTTTTGGAAAAATTTTCCGACTCTTATGCAAACATAAAATGTGGCCGGTTGTGGATTAAAAGTTGAATGGGGTCAGTTGGGCGAAATCATAAATCGGTGCATCTTTTCCACTGTACATCTGTATTCCTCTATCTTTATTTTGTTTTGATCGATAAGAAATAGCGTGACAATTCGCCTTGAGTCACTCCTGTCACTCGTGCGGTAGGCGGGCAGCATGAAAGTAACAGCATTAAAAGGGGGTAGTGGGCTGCATTACGCGTTTTAATCTCCTAATAGCAGTATGTGGCGAGGACAGATCAGTGCCAGTCACACGTTTTTCCATTTAAGCTTTTAATGGTGTCATAGAGAACTGCGCGAGCGCGACAAGTTTGCATTTTTGAGAATGGCAGCGGCTTTCAATAATTAACTGGTCATGCCGCTCTTATTCCCCAATCTGAAGCGCATCCCAAGCAACTTTTGCTAACCTTGACCGAACTAAAATATCCACTCCTTTAAGTTTAGCCAAGGCGTGCAGCTGAGTTTTCAGCGTAGGTAAGGTCACTGGGTGGCTGGCCAACAAACCAATTGCGCCGTCCGATTGCAACATTACCTCCAAAAGCGCTTCATTGGGCTTCAGGATTGGTAACGTATACCGTTGCTGACACCTCTCGATTTGAGGTACGAAGGCTGAGCAGGTAAAAAGCAATCCGTCTTTCTTTGTATTAACGCAAAAACTTACCAAGTTCTCAAACCGTTGGGAGATTAACTCTGTTATTTTACCGGCTCTATCGACCTCTTGTGTTAAACCTTCGTCCAGCAAACTCCATATACGGCCTCGGGCCAAATGTCAGCGAACGCTATCTAAATTGGTTGGGTTACATAGCGAGTAGCGTGAGAAAGCGCGATCTTTTGTCCCAATGCTAAATCCTTTCTTGAGCCGTTTCGACACAAATATTTTTTGTGTAATTCTATTCGAGATCGGCTTCTTCGGATTCACTCTGTTAAAGCGCGGTATTAACTGCTAACTCTATGGTGTGCGTCGTAAGAACTAGGCTGAAGCATTGATAGCCCCCCCCGTTGAAACATTACAGTTACAGTCAGTGTCAAAGATCTAGGCTTTTCTATTGTTTGGCCGCTGTGTGGATCACTGGGGGCTTTAATGGAATCAGTTAAGATTGGAGGACCATCGAATTTATATATAGGATTTGCAAAACTCTCGACACGGAAATTAATCGTAACGATGACGTAAACATATTTTGGGTGGTGGATCGAATGTAATTCAGACGGCAAGTTTTTGATAATAGGTTCAAGCTGTCGCGGCTATTTATGAATAAACATTTGGTCCCTCCGCTCTTAATCTAGAATAATTTACACTATTTAAAGAGTATTTTCAGCCTTGATCACGTTCTTGAGAATGCCAAGGCCATCAATTTCTACTTCAACATGATCGCCCGGCTTCATCCAGACAGGTGGACGCCGAGCATGGCCAACGCCCTCGGGTGTTCCGGTTACAACCACATCCCCCGGCTCCAAGGTCATTACCTCACTTAAGATGGCAATTAGGCGTGGGATTGAAAAAATTAAATCGTTTGTATTTGCATCTTGCATTGTCTCGCCATTTAAACGTGTTTGAATGCGAACACCTGCCATTGCCTTTGGTAATTCATCGGGTGTGACCAATGCCGGTCCAAAGGCCCCAGTTCTGTCAAAATTTTTACCGGGTGTCCACTGCGTGGCTCTCCGTTGGTAATCGCGAACTGACCCCTCATTAAAAATTGAGTAACCCGCCACGTAGTTTAACGCATTCGCCTCTGACACGTGTCGCGCATTTCGTCCGATGACGAGGACTAATTCGGCTTCATAGTCCAATTTTGTGGAACAGTTAGGACAAATGATAGCCGAGTTATGCGCGGTTAATGAGGTGGCACCGCGCATAAAGATGTCTGGATAATCCAATGGCTCGGCCCCCCCTTCACGGGCGTGCGCGGCGTAGTTTCGGCCTATGCAGATAATTTTTCCGGGATCAGGTATGACTGGCAGCAACCTAATATCATCCAACCGGGTAGTCCGACCCGTAACGTCTTTTGGAATTATCTCTCCGGGACTCGAGCCGCTAACTTGAAGTAATTTCTTCATAGTGCGAGGTAACTTTGGTAAAAGGGTATTTAAATTGACCACGCCATTATCTTTGACTAAACCAAGCGCTGGGCCATCAGATGCTAAAAGGCTAACTAGTTTCATAGCGGACGGTCCTTTTTAAGTGTGTCATAGTGAAAGAAGTACGACGTTCGGTTGCATTTTAACCAATAGGCGTAGAGCGCCAATGTCGCGAGGGTACTACTCACTCCCCGCACTGATACGTATTGTGCAGTGGCACCTGTTAAAACGTATTCTGTCGCGAGACGATTGTTAGTATTGATGAGTTGCATTAGTTCGTTCGGCGCTATATCTGACGTTTGATATCTGTCGGACCAGTCGCTTTCATAGACATGATCGGGGAGGCTTATTTTTTTATGCATACTTACAATGTCTACTTTCCCTCCCCGCCAACGGGGCATAAGCAAAGTTCATCTTGTCAGGGGAGGCCAGCCATTGCGCCACAAAGGTGGTCCCTGCCAAACGGCAGAAAGGTCGTCCCGTTGGAGAAATAAGCGCAAACATGTCGAAGGAAAGGTACGGCGCAGTTAGGTAAACTTTTAGAGCAACTTGGCGTTGAAGGTGGTTTGGATTTTTATCAACCCGTGGGACACGATGAATTAAGAAGGCCCGTTCTAAATAATCCAAGTATTTTCGAAGCGAATTTTTGATCATTTTTGTGGCCTTTGCAAGGTAGTCGATTGTTATTTCGCATGCTGTATTGAAAGCGAAAAGGGCGAACAGACAACCTAATTTCAGCACCTCTGAAATGCCGTGAAGGTTGGGGAAGTCCCCTCGTAAAAGTTGGACAGCGATACCGTTCGTGATAGGTCTTGATACGGCGATATCGTCCTCGAGTAACGGAATACCTGTAACAAAACCACCAAAATTGATGTAGTACTCGAATTCAGTATCGAGTGCTGGAATGCGATTGCCTTCGATAGACAAGGTAGACCTGTTAATTTCTTGGGCAATAGACTTGGAGTCAGCATTAAACAGGAAGTTCTCAGAACCGCGGCAGCGAAGGAATGCTAAAAATATCAGCGGTGGTAGAACGAACGTCATCATGCGCCCTTCATAGCTTTTCCCTCCGGTAGCCAAACATGGTGCGTGGGAGGAAACAACAGAGATGAAACGAGCCTTAAGCCATAATTTGCCTAGGCCGATGAGGATCTTTTCCCAATCTCTCATATATTGAACTTCCTCATAAAAATTTTGAGCTCAGCCTGAGGTCCGTGAACATGATATTGACAAAAATTTTTTAGTACCGATCACAGATTGGCGACAGTCAGATTCGGTTCGGCGACATGATAGTATAAAACATTGGTTGAGTTAAGATGATCGTCGATCAACGTGGTGAATGTTACACGAATCAGCTCGGTTTTCCCCGCGCGGATAGATCCTGCAAAACACAATACATTCCCATCTCCACCTTCCGTAACGCTGTTCATGAAGGCAGGTAAAAAGGCTCGAGGTTTAGAGGTTTTCGAGTTTGTGCCAACACTTTTGGTGAATTTACACCATGGATTATTTACGGCTTTATGTTGGAATGAATCGATATTTGTGATTTTATGCAGGTTGATCTCCCTTAAATTATTTTGACTGCATGATCACGTCGAGACTGATTAAATATAGCTTAAACATGTGATCTTAAATATATTTTAAGGATGGAGGCATGACTTTCGTGAGTCAAGAAGTCCCTACAAAGAAATTAAAATTCTAAATATCACATTTAATTTAATAGTAACTACGTGATCCGCACAAATGAGCGTAACCATTACCAGATGACTATGGGCGTCGTAATTTTATGTCTCAGGCGTATGGAGGCTCAGAACTATTGAATTATTGAGGTTCTATTCGTTTATCGTGGAAGTATTTTTAGTCACCCATAATAGGAGGTGTGTTCCTCGCTCGGGTATCTAATGCAGGCGTGGCTTGGCAAATTGGTTCTGAGTTTGTTGGGATTAAAGCGAAGCAAGCAGAATGCGCGCCGGATGACCTAGGTCAAGCTGCCTCGGTTAAACGAGGATAAGAGCCTTCCCGCCAAGTTGAGCGCCAAATAATTGGGCGAGAATTTGAAACCGTTGGTCTGATAAAAGGTATGGAGAAAGGCATTCTAAATGATCTGAGCTCGATGGGGCTAAAACACATTCTAAAGGAAATTGATTTTCTTGAGTTTACGCCGCACTTACAACGAGAGGAGCTGCTGGATCCCTATTTTTGTTCGTGACGGTGACTTTGAGGATGTGGCTGAGTTGGTGAAAGCGGCATCAAAAGGATTATTAAAATATTTGCCATATATAACTACAGATCCATGACAGTCGAAAATCAATCTAATCTCGACATTCAATTAATGTATTAACGCTATTACTTATGCTAACAACTAGCCACGCCCGACGGGTACGAGGTCTGAATGTTAATGATTTTTGATTGTGACGGAGTTCTCGTGGATAGCGAGCCGATTGCTGCGCGTGTATTATCTCAATATATGAGTGATCTGGGGCATGCCATTTGCGATGCCGACAATCATGATCGATTTGCAGGGCTGCGGTTAGATGCGGTTAGGGCTATATTAGAAAATGAGAATGGGGAGCTGTTACCAGAGGATTTTGAAGTGGAGATCCGTCGCCGAGACTTTATTGCGTTCGAAACACAGCTTCAGCCGATCCCGGGCGTCGTTGCCGCTATCAGCTCTATTTACGCACGGCGTTGTGTCGCTTCATCAGGCAGTGAGAAGAAAATTCATAATTCCTTGAGGTTAACTGGTTTATCGGAGTTGTTTGGTGATAACGTATTTAGCGCTCAAGACCCCCGGGTCACCAATGGAAAGCCGGCTCCTGATTTGTTTTTGTTGGCGGCACGAGATATGGGGGTTAAAGCCAACGAGTGCATAGTCATCGAAGACTCCGTTCCGGGTGTGCGTGCGGGCAAATCTGCAGGCATGTGCGTGTTTGGGTTCTATGGTGGGGGTCATTGTAGCCCAACTCATGCTAACTCCCTATTAGCTGCGGGGGCTGACAAAGTTTTTAATGATATGGTACAACTACCGAAATTAACTATGTCAAAAATCTAATAGTGGAGAATTAGGCTCTGAGGTGCATTAACCTGCATCAAATATTTATAATCGCTTAGCTTCTGGCTAAGTTGGGTTCCGGGCAGCGGCAGTGACGAGTTATGTCTTCGGAGCCTTATTTTAAAAGAAAAATTTTGACTTATTTTAACTGGCCTGTCTTTCAATTACTTTTAAAAATATGAGATGCAACGTTTTAAATTAACGATCGAGTATGATGGCGGCCGATTTGTGGGTTGGCAACGTCAAGACAATGGCTTGGGTGTCCAAGAGGTTGTTGAGCAAGCTGTAAAGGCTTTTAGCGGTGAAACAGTGACAGTGTATTGTGCAGGCCGCACGGATGCCGGTGTCCATGCGTTGGGACAGGTTGCGCATATGGATTTGTCCGGGGAGTGGGGGGCAATTCGAGTCCGTGATGCGATGAATGCCCACTTACGTCCTCACGCCGTGGTGGTGCTAGATGCTGATATCGTGGAGACTAACTTTCATGCTCGGTTTTCTGCTATCGAGCGGGTCTATGAATATCGCATTCTTGATCGCCCAGCGCCACCTACAGTGACCCATGGTGCTGTCTGGTGGGTCCCTAAACCGCTCAACACAGATGTGATGACTGATGCCGCGGACAAGTTGCTTGGTCGACATGATTTTTCTACATTTCGTGGGACAGGATGCCAAGCTAAATCACCGATTAAATCTCTGGACGAATTATCTGTGACGCGCGAAGGGGAGGGCATCGTGATTACTGCCCGGGCCAGATCTTTTTTATATCATCAGGTCCGCAATATGGTCGGTACCTTAGCACGGGTAGGGGTGGGGAGGTGGTCATTAGATGAGGTAAGTATCGCTTTCGCCAAATGTGACCGTCGGGCCGGTGGACCTACCGCACCGGCAAGCGGTTTATTTTTACTGCGCGTTGGCTATTAAGTGCGTGAGGTATCTACAGCCTTAAAATAAGTTGGGAATGCCTCCAGATATTCCCTTACACTTACGAAGCGAGAGCTCAGGGCAGCACTCTAATGATAATAGAGAAGCTACTTTTGAATACCAGAATACCAATGGTAGCCATGATTTCAACTTCTTAGCCTAATTTTTTGCACGCCTCGGGATGCGGGCTCGTTGGGGTTACTCGACCTACTCTAATTTTAAATCTTACCCTTGATTTCAATAAATGTTGTGTGGTGATTTTGACGCGAGAATTTATGCTTCACCAGAGGAATTGGTTTGAAACTAATTCAATAAAAATACCAAGCGTTAAATCAAATAGTACAATACTAACCGCCGTTGCTGTTTTTACCTGAAGAGCTGCTCGTGTGACAAAAAATGTAAAACTTATTACCCAAAACATTGCTGCCAAGGCTAGCATGTTAGCCATGCTGGATGACAATACTCCCAATTGGCTCAAAATAGCTATTGGCAGGGAAAAACCGTTCTGAATTGCCCCTGACCAATTATATGCGACGATATAAGGGACGTAGTAATTTCGCCGGTCAATAAAGATTGTTACGTAGAACAAGGCCAAAGGAAACAGGAGCCACGCGATCAAAAAGGTCAGGCTTTCGAGACAAATATGATGGATGAAGATTGCGGCATTGTTGTCACTATGGCGAATGACAAGAAGCGCTATAAAGAATGGCGCGACTATGCCTGCTGCTAAAAACGATCGCCAAAACCCTATCGTGCTAAAATCAAAATAACGCATTCCGCTAGCATTAAAACGAGCCAGTTGAACTGCGCCTGTAAGCGCGGCTGCTAAATGATTTAAGAGATTGATCATAGTCGGTTGAAGTAAGACTTGAGTATCACCTCATAAATATCTGTCAATTTCAGAACATCTTCAACTTTTGCATTTTCATTAACTTTATGCGCAGTTTCATTTATCATGCCAAATTCAATCACTGGGCAATGCTCCTTAATGAAGCGGGCATCTGAGGTGCCACCCGTGGTACTAAATTCAGGCGTTTCCCCCGTAATTTTCTCTACAGCATCAGCTACTATAGCCGTCAATGTGCCGGGTGGTGTCAAAAAAGACTCACCGGATATTGAAATATTCAGTTTCGAGCCTGTGCCAATGTATTTTACCCGCAGAGTTTCGAGAAACGCAGATATATCTTCGCCGGTGTGTTGATCGTTAAATCGAATATTAAACCGAGCCTCTGCTCTCGCTGGGATCAAGTTAGTCGTTGGGTTCGCAACATCGACTGAGGTGATTTCGAGGTTGGTGGGTGGAAAATGGTTTGTCCCCTTGTCAAATACCTGATCATCAAGTGCGTTCAGAAATTTTATTAGCCTTGGTACAGGATTGTCGGAAAGTGCGGGGTAAGCAACATGACCTTGTATGCCCTCAACGGTGATCTGGCCATTCATGCTTCCGCGCCTACCAATTTTGATCATGTTACCTAATTTGACCGGATTGGTTGGCTCACCAACGAGGCAGGCATTAATTAATTCTCTCTTGCTTCGCATCCAATCGAGTACTTTAACTGTACCGTTGATAGCGGGTCCTTCCTCATCCCCAGTTATTAGCAAACTTATTGAACCGTGAAAATCGTTATCGGGCTGCCCAATGAAACTTGCAGCCGCAGATGCAAAGGCGGCTATGGCGCATTTCATATCTGCGGCGCCACGTCCAAAAATCCGCCCATCGCGAATCTCTGGGTTGAACGGATGGCTTTTCCAATCAGAGAGGTCTCCGGGTGGCACCACATCTGTGTGCCCGGCAAAGCAGAAATTTTGACCGCCAGAACCATACCGAGCATAGAGATTGTTGACATCGGCCGTGCCCTCTTCGCTGAAGGTCAATCGATGACATGCAAACCCAATTGGTTCGAGAAAATTAACCAGCACGTCAAGTGCGCCATGATCGTCAGGTGTAATGCTGGGTCGTTGGATCAGAACTTTAGAAAGCTCAATTGGGTCAGCTATGGTCAACGATCAAGCCTGCATTTAATGGCGCAATAGTTCATTGATCGACGTTTTAGAACGTGTCTTCTCATCGACCCGCTTTATAATTACCGCGCAATACAGAGAGAGAGTTGGTTTCCCGTCTTTAAAAGAACTGGGTAAGCTACCCGGAACTACGACTGAATATGCCGGAATTCGACCATAGTGTATTGTACCAGTTTCGCGGTCAATGATTTTTGTTGAAGCCCCGATGAAAACGCCCATTGAAATTACGGAACCTTCTTCAACGATCACTCCTTCAACTACTTCTGAGCGAGCCCCGATAAAACAGTTATCTTCAATTATTACGGGCCCCGCCTGTAACGGTTCAAGCACACCGCCTAGACCGGCACCACCTGATATATGACAGTTCTCTCCGACCTGTGCGCAAGAGCCGACTGTTGCCCATGTATCAATCATTGTGCCTCTATCAACATACGCGCCTAAATTAATGAAGCTCGGCATGAGGACCACGTCCGGTGCTATGTGAGCGGAGTAGCGGACAATGCAGTTTGGCACGGCGCGAAAACCAGCATTATGAAATCTCGTGTCATCCCAACCTTTGAACTTAGACTCCACTTTGTCCCACCAAGGGGTCCCGCCGGGACCTCCAGATATAGATGTCATACTGTTAAGGCGGAATGACAGTAGCACGGCCTTTTTAAGCCATTGATTGACTTTCCACTCGCCGACAGAAACTTTTTCTGCGACCCTAGCCTCGCCAGAGTCGAGCATACCCAAGGCACTCTCAATGCCATCACGGGTCTCTCCTTTGGTATCGGTATTGATTTGATCAGCCGCTGCCCATGCGGAATCAATAACGTCTTTAAGCTGGGTTGTACTCATGGCTTTTCCCCGCGTTTGGGTTAAACGGTCCAAAAAAAAATTAAGTAAATCCAATTCCAAGCATGAGGGAGAGGCCCATTGGTGTCAATATGGCCCTATTTCATAAATGAGGGGCTTGATCCGACGTATTGGTCAATTTGCAAAGCCACTTGGTCAAGTCATCAACAACATAATGCACATGATCTTCGTGCGAGCTTTCCTGACCCCATTGATTTTTACTTTGGATCCAAACGCATGTCATGCCAAGATCATTTGCAGGCTTGAGGTTTCGCGCCATATCTTCAACCATTACTGTGCTTAGAGATGGAATATCAAAGCGTTTGACAATGTCGTTATAAATTATTGGTTCGGGCTTCGGGCGATAGTTGGATGCAACAATATCAAATATCGCTTCGAAATATTGAGCGATGCCTAATTTGTTCATTATATTTTCTGCATGCGCTGCGGAACCATTAGTAAATATAATTTTGCGACCCGGTAAACAGCTAAGTGCACGTCCGAGAACAGGATTTTTCGGCATAGAGTCTAGATCAATATCATGAACAAAATCTAAAAAATGAGTAGGGTTAATATCATGCTCAATCATTAGGCCGCGCATAGTCGTTCCATGGTGACGAAAAAAACTTTTTTGTAACTTATGTGCTTCATCCCATTCGAGCTTCAAATTCTCACAAATATAGCGAGTAATATTTTGATCGACCTGATCGAAAAGCTGGCATGACTCGGGGTATAAAGTATTGTCTAAATCGAATAGCCAAACTTTCATTTCAGAAAATGGCGTTTTGGGAGGGGGTGAGACGGGTTTCATTATTTCATCCATAATCATTTTTCGCAAATGGTGCTGATTTTATTAAAGTCTAATCTAGCTAGAGAGCGATGCGGTGTTGATTGATAAAAGTTATTTAACTTGGGCCGTGTGAACTAGGTTTTTACTTAACACATAATTTTTAAGTAGTAGATTGTATCCGGCATTTTGGTATTTATGCCTGCATTTTATCCAAATTCGACGTTTATTTTGTTACTCTTCTCTCGTAAAAACCCAATTAATCTCATAAACGAAGGGTGTATTTTGAGTTCATAATTAATGGAGTAAAAAACAAATCTCGCGTTAATTTTTTTTGATTAACTTCGAGATATTAACGCGTGATTTGTGTGCCTGCTCCCCCGTTTGTGAATAGTTCGACTAATACTGCATGTGGTAAACGACCATCTACAATGGTTGCTGCGTCTACACCTTGTCTAACCACGTCAATGCAGTTCTCAATTTTGGGTATCATGCCTCCTTGAATAGTTCCATCATCTATCAGCGCTTCTGCCTCATCAAGGGTCATGGCTGGGATCAATTTACCATTTTGGTCGAGCACGCCAGTTACATCGGTGAGCATGAATAAACGTGTTGCATTGACGGCTGTAGCAATTGCACCGGCAACGGTATCCGCATTGATGTTGAGCGTTTCGCCATCCGGCCCTATACCGATTGGCGCTATTACGGGCGTAATGTCGCTCTCTGCCAAGGCGCTTAAAAGGTGCGGATTAACACTTTTAGGTTTACCCACTAATCCAAAGGAAACAGGAGCCTCGATATTTGTTTTTGGATCTCGTTTGTTCCGCTGTAAGCGATCAGCTAGCATCAACCCACCGTCTTTACCACTCAAGCCGACAGCATAACCACCTGCGTGATTGATTTTTGAGACAATTTCTTTGTTAATAGACCCTGACAATACCATTTCGACAACATCCATTGTCGCTTGGCTTGTAATACGTAGGCCATCGACAAATTCGCTTTTAATATGTAATCTATCTAGCATAGACTCTATTTGTGGGCCTCCACCGTGAACGACGATTGGGTTCAGGCCTACTTGGCGCAAGAGTACGATGTCTCGAGCAAACCGCTCTGCTAATTTTGAATTAACCATCGCATGCCCGCCGTATTTAATTACAACAGATTTGCCTGTGAAACGACGCATGTAGGGTAGAGCTTCGGAGAGAACTTTGGCTTGTTCGAACCATTCCACTGGCTGATCAGGGTTGATATTAATATTATCTTTGGTCATTTCATTAAATTATCCTAAATGTGGTGGGTTTGCGAGCATAGCCATTTCTGCGCGTAATTCGGCAAGCCCGTGCCCCTTATGTGCGCTGGTGAGCACAATTTCTGGATGCGCTGCACCATGGGTTGTTAATTCACCACCAATATCTTGGTATACAACGGATACTGGGCCACGTTTAAGCTTGTCGCATTTAGTCAAAATTATTTGATAGGATTGGGCGGCAGCGTCAAGCATCTTGAGTATGGTGCGATCCATTTCTTTCAATCCACGGCGAGTATCAATCAGCACAAAAACTCGACGCATACTGACCCTGCCTTTTAAATAGGTTTCCACCATTCCATTCCATTCCTGTATGCGTCTTTTGGGAGCGCGGGCATAGCCATAACCGGGTAAGTCAGCGATCATGAGTCGATGATCGAGATTAAAGAAATTGATTTGTTGCGTGCGACCTGGCGTTTTTGAAGTGCGTGCCAAAGCCTTCATGCTTACTAGAGCATTAATTAAACTTGATTTACCAACATTGGAGCGCCCGGCAAAAGCTACCTCGGGAAGTTTGTCGTCAGGTACTTGAGATAATTGTGCACAGCTCAATACAAAATTACATTGTCGCGCAAATAAAAGTCGTCCTTTTTCTATCTCTTCACGCGAGCGCTCGGCCATAATTCCACATTCCTTGGTGCAATTGCGGCACGATTGTCATTGCAATGCTTCTTTTCCGGTTAATCCCATGCGCCGCATGATTACCCATTGCTGGATTATCGATAAAAAATTATTCCAAGCCCAATATATTACCAAACCCGCTGGAAATTGCGCCAACAGAAATGTAAAAAATAAGGGCAGGAACATGAAGATTTTTGCTTGAACCGGATCAGCCGGTTGCGGGTTTAACTTTTGCTGTAAAAACATAGTAGCCCCCATGATAATTGGCCAAATGCCGATCATCATAAACTCTGGAGGGTTCCACGGGATTGCGCCAAAAAGGTTAAACATTGTTGTTGGATCAGGCGCAGAAAGATCTTGGACCCATCCAAAAAATGGCGCGTGGCGCATCTCGATTGTGACAAAAAGTACTTTATAGAGCGCAAAGAACACAGGGATCTGTATTAGTATAGGTAAACAACCAGAGGCTGGGTTAACTTTTTCTTTTTTGTAAAGATCCATCATCTCTTGATTCATGCGCATTTTGTCATCGCCAAACCTCTCTTTAATTTGAGCCATTTTTGGTTGTAGCTTTTTCATCTTACTCATTGAGATGTAGGATTTGTTAGCCAGAGGGAAGAATACTAATTTTATGCCGACTGTCAGAATTAAAATCGAAACACCTAAGTTTAAGACATGATTATTAATCCATAAAAGTGCATAGAAAATTGGTTTAGTGAGAAAGTAAAACCATCCGAAATCTATAGCCAGATCAAACCGGCCAATGCCCATTTCCTTCTCGTAAGCGTCAAGCAGTCGGACCTCTTTAGCACCGACAAATAGTTGGTTCTCTGTGAGTTTAGCAGTTCGCGGCTCCACGCGGATAGCTGGTCCCACAAAGTCAACTTGATAGGTGTCGACGCCTTGTTGTTTGGTGTGCAGAAAACGCGAGTTATTCTCAGTTTTTTGATCGGGAACCAGAGCTGCTAACCAGTATTTGTCGGTTATACCGATCCAACCGCCTTTGGAGCTCTGTTTTGCCTGACCGAGATCTTGAAGATCATCGTAATCAATTTCAGTCAATGTATCATTTGAGACTCCGAGAAGTCCCTCATGCAGAATATAAAAGCCTGTCGTTTCAGGAGTGGTGCGCCGAGATACCAAGCCAAATGCGTGAAACGTCATCGGTGTGGAGGATTTATTTATGATTTCTTGAGTTATCGTAAACATAAAGTTTTCATCAATTCCGAAAGTACGTTTAAACGTTAGGCCGTCTCCATTATTCCAAGTTAAGGTAACCGGCGTTCCGGGCTCAAGTACCTTTCTATTAGCTGTCCATACCGTCTCTGCTGTTGGCACCAAAGTTTTACGAGTTGGTACCCAGCCGAACTGTGCGTAATAAGCGTTAACGGCTCCTTTCGGGTTGAAAATTTCTATATTGGAGCTCTCTTTGCTAAGCGTTTCCCGGTAATCGAGAAGCAGTAAATCATCAATTATCCCGCCTTTGAGAGAAATTGAGCCGCGAAGTCGCGGCGTTATAATATCTATCCTAGGCGTTTTGGATAGGGTCGCCTCACGGTTTTCGGGAAAATTAACGCCATCTAGGGCACCCGATAATCGGGTGGGCAGCTGTGGTTGGCTGTTCGAGGCTTGTGCGATTGATTGTCCGTTAGGTTTGGAAGGTAGAGGAATGTTTTCTGAAACCCCTCGCGACGGATCTGTCGGAGCTCGAGGACTGGTCGCGTCTGCTAATTGCTCGGCCTTTTCAGTATCCTCAAGAGAGGGGGGCAGTTGTTGTGATTTGAAGTAAAACTCCGATGCCATCAGGATCCCGACTGATATTATTACAGCCAAGATGAGATTACGGTTCTCGATCATCAGCTTTTTTCACCTTCCGACTGAATAGGAAATATTTTAGGCTTAGATGGAGCCCAATTTACTGTGCGGTGTGTACCCGTATTTTTATTCTTGGGGGGAGGAACAGGGTCAAAGCCTTGGCCACCCCACGGATGACAGCGGCACATTCTGCTTACTGTCAGGTAAAGACCGCTAAGAAGACCATGAGTATTCAGGGCCTCTAACGCATAACTAGAACATCCGGGCAGAAAACGACAGTTGTGGCCAAGCAGGGGAGCAATGAATAACTGGTATCCGCGGACCAGACTATGGAGTGCTAATAAAATTATCTGAGACATCCAATTCTTTTGTTTTTTGACGGTGGTCGATTGCACGTTCTTCTCCTATTTAATCCCTGTGACAGTTTAGTTTGATAAGCGCACTTTTAAGATCCGCGACCACCTTTTCGAAAGGACGATTGATAGTTCCTGCCCGTCCAATTAAAACAAAATCAGTATTTAGCCTAGCGTAACGCAACATTACTTGATCTGCTGCCGCACGTAATCTGCGTTTCACACGATTGCGAGTCACTGCGTTTCCTACTTTACGCGTGACCGTGTACCCTATCCGGGGTGAGCTTGCCAGTCTGGTTTTTTCCTCATCCGCATTTTTCTCAGTGACGTTTGTTCTCTGCCAAGCTTGGAGGACTACGCTTGGGGTTGCATATTTTTTGCCGTGGCGGGCTATACGCACGAAACACTTCCGCCTTTTTAAGCGAGGAATACTGATCTTATGATTACGAAAAACAAGCGACGACAAGATAGCGACACCACTTTGGAAGTTGGCCGGCAGATTTTAGAGGTTTATGCAGAGAGCCGTTTACGGCCTTTTCGCCGGCGTTCAGAAAGAACACGGCGGCCTCCCACCGTGGCCATTCTGCTGCGAAAGCCATGCCGGCGTTTACGGACTAGTCTGGAGGGTTGGTAAGTACGCTTCATTAGATTACTCCACTCTACCTCTATTCAAGATTGTATACGAATTTTCGGGTCTTAAGTCAACGCCGGCACTCGCGATTTTTTATTTCAAAAAGGCCCACTTAATAAATAAAAAACTCCCTCGAATTACTGGCTATACCTAATAGAGGGGCTTTATATAAAAGAATCAACACGCTTGATTTTGATGTGGTATAGCTATCCCCTCATATCATTGCATACTTAAATCAATCTTACTTTTTCGATCTCGATTACAGGTATTGGGATATCATGGATACGAAAGATGCGGACATTACTGAGGGGGCGGGTAAAAGTTTTTTAAACGTCAAAGCTGCAATTTTAGTGATTTTTTTTTCTGGGGTCTTTGGTTCATATTTCTTCATAGGCGATCAATATTTATCGTTTGAGGCGCTGAGTAAACATCACAGAAATTTATTAGAATGGAGCCGAGATAATAGGGGTTTGGCTATTGTGGTCTTTATACTCGCTTATGTTACCGTTGTCTCATTGTCTTTACCGGGAGCTTTGTGGATGACGCTGGGCGGTGGACTCATCTTTGGCCCTGCAATGGCAACCGCACTCGTCGTCAGTTCAGCAACCTTTGGTGCAAGTATAATTTTTTTGTTGGCGCGGTATACGCTCTCAGATTTTTTTTATTCTAAAATGGGGAGTAAAACAAAAGAAATGGCGGAAAAATTTAATAAAAACGCCCTAAGTTATATACTATTCTTGCGGCTTGTCCCCGTTTTCCCCTTCTGGTTCGTCAACGTGGCTCCAGCTTTTTTCCGGGTACCATTGCAGACATATTTCATAGGCACGTTCGTGGGTATTATACCGGGAAGCGCAATATATTGTAGCGTTGGCAACGGTTTAGGTTCTTTGTTTGATTCTGGTGCACCATTAAATTTTGCAAATACCTATGGTTTGTTGGAGTTAGTTGGACCTCTCTTAGCCTTGGGTTTTCTCGCACTTCTCCCAATTTTCTATAAAAACGGAAAGCTGAAAAAAGTGCGCAAATTAGGAGCCAATAGAAATGACTCAGCAAATTAAAAAGCTGAACGTTGATGTTTGCGTAATAGGTGCAGGGCCCGGTGGTTTGTCGGTTGCTGCTGGCGCATCGCAGCTGGGCGCAGATACCGTTCTCATTGAAAAAAATAAAATGGGTGGTGATTGCTTAAATGGGGGATGCGTTCCGTCTAAAGCCTTGCTGGCTGCAGGTCATGCGGCCCAAGCTGTGCGACTTGCTAAACGTTTCGGAATTAAGGCTTCGTTTGACAAGGTTAAATCAGCAGAGGTATTTGCTCATGTGCGCCGAACGGTAGCCGCGATTGAACCTATGGATTCGGTTGAACGCTTTGAGGGTCTTGGCGTGAGAGTTCTTCAGGCTGAGGGCTATTTTGTTGGACCGCGGCAAGTGCAAGCAGATGGCGTGCGCATATGCGCCCGGCGCTATGTGATAGCAACCGGGGCGAGGGCCTTTATACCGTCTCTGCCCGGCATCGAAACAATTGATTACCTGACAAATGAGACTGTATTCCAACAAAACACTTTGCCGGATAAGCTTATTGTTATAGGCGGAGGCCCAGCGGGAGTGGAACTAGCTCAAGCACACAGGCATTTGGGATGCCAGGTTGAGTTGCTTGAAAAAAATACAATAATATCGGATCACGACCCTGAGTTAGTTGACATCGTGCGTCGCAGTTTGATTAATGACGGTATCAAAATCCATGAAAATTTGCAGATTGAGCAAATATTTAAAACCGATAAGACTATCAATGTTATCGCAAAAAAAGACAACTTGCCAATTTCAATTTTGGGTAACAGTCTATTAGTTGCGGTTGGCCGCCGCCCCAATGTTGAGGGTATTGGTTTATCGCAAGCGGGAATCAAGTATTCGGAGAGGGGTATTAATGTTGACGCCCGTTTGCGGACATCAAACAAAAAAGTCTTTGCCATTGGGGATGTTGCGGGCAGTTATCAGCTTTCCCATATCGCGGGCTACCATGCGGGCGTTGTAATTAAAAACATTTTGTTTCATATACCGGCCCAAGTTGATTATAGAGCTGTTCCATCGGTAATTTTTTCTTCGCCGGAACTGGCACAAGTTGGCATGAGTGAGGTCGGCGCAAAACAAAGTGGTCAAAAGATTAATGTTTTACGGTGGCCCTTTAGCGAGAACGACCGGGCCCAGGCGGAGGGTGTAAGCGATGGTCTTGTAAAAGTCATCGTAAAACCAAACGGGCGTATTTTGGGTGCTGCCATTGTTGGCCCCCATGCCGGTGAATTGATCCATACTTGGGTATTGGCAATCAGCCAGAGGCTGAAAGTAGGCGCTGTTGCTCAGATGATTGCGCCTTATCCAACACTTGGGGAGGTGTCTAAACGCGCTGCCGGCAGTTTTTTTAGCCCTTTATTGTTTTCCGAACGAACTCGGAAAATTGTCAGACTCCTAGGGAGATTCGGTTAGATATTCGGAACCCTATTTTACCGTGGGGACAGAGTACGTTTAATGGAAATCGTGTTTGCTTTTACAAAAATTCCAAATTTCTGGTGAAAGCACAGGCCGTATTATTTTTGGATAGCTAATTGGGCTCAGCGGCAATAGTTGAAGTTGGCAGAGCCTACATTTCGCTTAGGCGGACAACGAGCTATTCAAATGTAAAGTAGTGGCTGTACTCCCTACCATGCGTTAATGAGTGAATTAATCGCGGCTAATCGTTGATCCCAACTAATCCGCCACGCTTTACGCTTACCTCTGATATCACTTCCAGAGATCTATTATAATATGCTGACGCAGCATGTTTCAGAACTTCATATTTAGCATAGTGTATTTCCCCAAGTTTTGGAGGGGAATAATGTTATCGCTGAATGGACTCGAAGGCTGGCATTAAAGCCCTATTTAGACGCACTACTTGGCGAAGATGAAAAACAGAGGCTTTTTGACGATTATTCGTCATTTACATAAGGCGTATTCATCCGAAACAGACAGATGGAAAGATGCTTTGTCCTGTCCCACGATTTTTTGTTTTTAGCCACTGGTTAATCGCTGAGAACTACGCCTTCCCGCCGTTTGTCGGCGCCACCCTGTAAGCCACCAGCTATGGCCCGAAGACCGTGGAGTCCGCTTGCGCTTTTTATAATACGCACTCTGTGGCCTTTATTTTCTAGAGATAACTTTAAAGGCTCGACTTCGGGGAAGTGTTCCAATTCGATGGGACCATTTCGATTAAGGAAATTTGGCAAATCGATTGCGGCCTGCATGGCCATGTTCCAATCTAAGGTTGCAATAAGATTTTTAATGACAAAGCCAATAATTCTAGATCCGCCCGGAGACCCAATGGCCATTATAAATTTACCATGTTTGTCGAGGACGATGGTTGGAGACATAGAGCTCCGAGGGCGCTTGCCGGGTGCTGCGCTGTTCGCCACCTGACTACCATCTCGCGAGGGATAAAATGAGAAGTCGGTAAGTTGATTATTAAGAATGAAACCGTTAGTCATTAGCCGCGACCCAAATACTGTCTCGATACTAGATGTCATTGACACGGCATTACCTTGAGAATCTATAATGCTTAAGTGAGTGGTCGATAATCCCTTGTCATCGTTAGTTGGTGTGTACTTGTGAGTTGAGTCACTCGTCAGTCCCCCGTGCCTTCGTTCTCCGCCAGCCCGATTTGGAGCGATGAGCGCTGCTCGGCGATCGAGATATTTCCGCGTTAACATTTCATTAATTGGCACGCTGACGAAGTCAGCATCAGCAACGTAAGCGTTTCGGTCGGCAAAAGCCAATGCGCTTGCTTCACCAATAAGATGGACGGCTTCGGCTGATTGTACCCCTAACGCTGATAAATCGAATTTCTCCAAAATACCCAGTGTTTGGAGTACTGCTAACCCACCAGAGGAGGGTGGTCCCATACCGCATATCTGCCATTCCCGGTAAGGAGAACAGATGGGTTTGCGTTCCACAGCGCGATAGTTAGACAAGTCCATAAGGCTCATGCCGCCGGGATTATTCTCTGCCGTCTGAACAGTATTAACAATGCCCTGAGCAATCGAACCGGTATAAAAAGAGTCTGCGCCTTGTTTAGCTAATTTGCGCAACGTCGCTGCCATGGCATTGTTACGAATAAGGGTCCCGGTAGCTCTCGTGCCTCCATCATCCGTATAAAAGTATCCGCGCGCGTCTGGTGACTGCCTAAGGATATGCTCGGTGGCTAACATCCGTGCCAATCTAGGAGATAGTGTGAAGCCATTTTCAGCTAATTTTATTGCAGGTTTAAATAGCCTTGCCCAAGATAATTTTCCATGGTGCATATGTGCCAACTCTAACATCCTCATGATTCCCGGAACACCTACCGACAAGCCACTCGCTGCTGCAGCCATAAACGGGATTGGCTTCCCACCGCTCATAAACATGTCCGGTTTTGCTGAATGCGGGGCGGTTTCCCTGCCGTCATAACTCTGGACCCGTTGTGAATCGGCGTCAAAATGTAACATGAACGCTCCACCACCTATACCAGAAGATTGAGGCTCAACGAGCCCTAAAACCAACTGCGTGGCAATGGCCGCATCGACTGCGCTACCACCGTCCCGAAGAATATTTAATCCGGCCCGGGCGGCTAGCGGGTTTGCTGCGCTGATCATGTGCCGAGAAAAAGTTTTTGCAACTTCTGAATGGCCGGTTATAGAGAGGAACGTCAAAAAATTAAAAGTGATTAATGCGATCAACGAAAGTTTTAAAGTTTTACGAAACATGACTGACCCAACAAATGAATGATATTAATTGGATGGCGTATATAGCACATAAATTAAGCATTTTTCTCAGAATGTGGACTCCCAAATTGGAGTAATATTTTTTGATAAAGGGTAAAGCTCGTCGGTACTTATCAGTATTGGCCACGGGGGTTTTGAGGGCGCCCTTGTTCAGTTTTGATTGATTAGCCATCTAGGCAGACCATATATCGTCACGGCAGAAAACAGAACTATAGCCTTTGATTGGGATTCTACCGAAAAGCTGGTCTATTTGCGCGTAAGATTTATCACGAGAGGGACCATTAGGGTGAAATTTGCGGACAACGCCTCTGTGGTTTTAACACAAATAATGATTAAGGGTGATCTGCACGAGGATAAGGGCTGGTTCCTCGCGTTTGAGCAGTGTTTCGGTATTGAGCGTTAGGCTAATTCAGTTATATTTTTGTGGCGATGAAGACTGTTCGTACAATTTCGGAACTTCGAGCTCATATCGATGGGTGGCGCGCTCAGGGCCTAAGCGTCGGTGCGGTGCCGACCATGGGGGGGCTTCATGAGGGTCATATTTCACTTGTTCGAACCGCGGCTATGCATACAGACCGTGTGATTGGCACCTTGTTTGTCAATCCCAAACAGTTCGCTGTAAATGAAGATTTTGAGATTTATCCCGGTAATGAGTCTGTTGATGCCCAGAAATTTGCGGACGCTGGCGCAGCGTTGATGTTTGCTCCGCCGATGGACGTAATGTACCCGCCTGGGCATTCGACGTGTGTTACTGTTGAGGGACTAAGTGGAATCTTGGAAGGGAAATTCCGCCCGCATTTTTTTTCTGGCGTTGCCACAATTGTGACCAAGTTATTGATGCAAATATTACCCAATATTGCGATTTTTGGCGAAAAGGACTACCAGCAATTATGTGTAATTCGTTCTCTAGTTCGTGACCTAAATATTCCGGTTAAGATTATTGGTGGGTTGACAGTTCGTGAAAAGGATGGGCTGGCATTGTCATCTAGAAATATTTATTTGACTGATGAGGACCGCACTCGGGCGCCGGCATTATTTGAAACCTTGAAAGATGTGGCTTTGGTAGTCGAAAATGGAGGAGATTATCCCGAGGCCATTCAATTAGCGATTAAGCGCTTAATTAATAGTGGTTTCTCTGAGGTTGATTATATCACTGTATGTAATGCAGACACTCTACTTCCGTGGGGGGAAAGTGGTATAGAGAGCGACTTCGGTAGGGTCCTCGGTGCGGCTAGGCTAGGCAAGACTCGTTTGATTGACAACGTTCCAGTAGTAAGGGCGCAATCTTTTTGAACACGTGATATCCGGTGGAATGGGTCCCTTAAATACAAATTGCAACATTTTAATAGGTATCTGCAGCCTCGTACTTAAGAGAAAAGCAATATTCCAACCTTTGTGTTCAGAGATCTGCTCCAATTAATACTCAGGTTCAAGATCCACACGCGCTGCCATTCCTCTGAGTTGAGGGGATGAAGGGGGATAGAGTTTAAGTACCAGTGGGTCGTGGCCGGGAATGATATGCTGTGAGCTATCAGCGAGCTCTTTCAGTCTCTTGTAGCCCTCAACCATTTTGCCCGCGTGGTATACAATTGGGAATGGATTGACGTTATTCATGTTGGCGTAGAGGTGACTTGCGTCTGACGCTAGCACCACCCAACCTCGCTCAGTCCATACACGCACTACCATAAGGCCGTCGGTGTGTCCTCCGACATGATGTAGAGATAGTCCAGATGCTAATTCCGCGTCACCATTATGAAAAATTACCCGACCCGCATAAACCTTACGAACCATCCCAACGACATCATCGACGTTGTACGCGGCATTGAAAAATGAGGTGACCATTGATCGTCCTGTAGCGAAAGTCATCTCGCGGTCTTGAAGATGAAAGCTAGCAGACGGGAAAAGATCAAAATTGCCGACATGGTCGTAATGCATGTGAGTAATAATGACGTCCTTAATGTGCTTTGCATCGATGCCTATATCGGCCAAACTGAGTGAAGGGCAACGTAGCATGGTGCGGCCCCGCTTAGCAGCTATTTCTGCATTGAAACCTGTGTCGACTAAAAACGTATCTTTGCCAGATGTTATAGCCCAGACGAAATAATCTAGAGGCATTGAAGTTTCATGAAAATCCGTTGGACCTATGAAATTATCGGATGCTGTTCTTGGGTGATGTGCGTATTTTAGCGCATGTATTATGTAGGTTTGAGGCATCAAAGGCTCCAATCACTATTTGCACGAATGTGCGGGACTGATTTAAAAGGGGGGGGGTAAGCTAGTAATTCTTCTACCTCGTTCGCTTTTAAATTAGAATCATTGGCTCTCAGGTGAAGAAAATGGCAGATAAAATTTAGATCAAACAAAGAGTATAGAGACCACAGTTTATAATTTGGGTTCTGTTATTGGCGAAATATATTATGGCTCAATATCCCAAGGAAAAAATATCCAAACGTGTTGCTCAATATCGTTAGCATATACATCCACGTAATCTAGTCCATTGGGCTTTGCATAAACCGCAGCGAAATGCGCGTGCGGTAAAATTGCGCGAGCAGCTTGGGCTGTTATTCCCGTATCAACTAGGTCATCGATGATCAGCCAACCCTGGCCGCCGCTGGCCCCAATGCTTACGGGCTTTTTGATTATTTCAATATCTTTTTGGACCTGCCCGGCATAGCTTGATATGCACAGCGTATCAACGGCCCTTATGTCTAATTCACGTGCAATTATTGCAGTTGGGACTAAACCTCCCCGCGTAAGCGCGACAACACCCGTCCAAGGGCCAAGCGCAAGCAACCTCTGAGCGAGGTTTTTTGCGTCGCGGTGGAATTCTTCCCAGTTGATTAGACGAGTGGGGGTGTTAAGCACGTGAACCATGCGTAATTTAAGCTCACCTAGGAAGTTTGGGCAATGCCACTTAGTACACGAAAATTACGCCGCGTTGCTAAATCCTATAGTTAGCGAATGTAGAGGTGAACCTCATTGATCCTCGTCCCACTCGATGTTTTGGCTGCAATTGCGACCCGTGCTGGGGGCAAGCCCATTTCAATAAGAGAACGAAGAACTCCTTCAGCTTGGCGGCGAGCTTTATTGGAATTGAGGGCGACACGTGCTTTTCCACCCGAGTCAGGCGCTACGGCAACAAGATCGAAGACAGCATCCGCGCGCTTTTCAAGGACTCGGCTGACTGCATTATACAGCACTCGTTGATATTTAACGTCGTTGCGGTCAAAGCGAATTACCACTAATGGGCGTCTGTTTTTTGTCGTTCGAGGTGGCCCAGCGGATACTTGAAGTCCCCCGCTGGCTGATGCCATCGCTACATTCAATAAGCTTCCCCCGTAGATTTCCCCTGACTTAATACCCGCCGACGTGAGGTTTAAATTAGCCTGTTCTGTGGTGACATAGTTAGTCTGACGACGGACATCACCGGCGACCTCCTTAGATAGGCGATCAATTAAAACATCCGTGCGGTTGACCTCGTCTTCGAGGATCGCAAGCTGTTGATGATCTTCATCGACAGCACCAGAGATAGTAAGTGCAGACTTTGCAGATTCGGATAGGAACGCCGACATAGTTGAACTAGAACCGATGGCATTAGCGAGTGTGTTCATGGTTGCCACATCTTGCGCCAAGCGATTTAGATCCGTCTGTGCACTTTTAAACTGCTGAATTAGTATTGGATTCCCAGGCGTAGTTCCAACTTGCAAACGCGCATTAACGGCAGCAATGGTGCCGTGGTAGCGGCGAGAATTACTAACCAGCTGGCTACGCAGCTTCTGAAGTTCACCGTTCTGCTGAGATATGTTGCCCTGTAAACGTTGAAGTTCACTGCGGAGTTCTTTAACTTTGGCACCAACAAAGGTGCCGGTCGACTGACCGGGGGTAACGCCTGTTGGAACGAAGTTGCCAGTGCCCAGAGCTGGCTGGCCAACCTCTATTATAGATCTCTCTGGTTGCGCAGATGCATTACGTGGACTTTGCGCCTTTTGGGTTTCGGTTGAGGGAGATACGGCCTGCTCTTTCTGTTCATTTTCATTCCCGGTAGGGTCGTCGCCAGTGAGAGATGGCCAAAGCGAATCTTCGTAGAACGAACACGCCGAGATCATCAGGGCTGCGCCTACGGCCATAACCCGTTTTATTTGGTACTTCATTCTACCAGTCTGCCTTGTCATCGTTAATTTCTTTATCCCTGGTTATAATTTACCGCCCATGATGTAATTATGCGCGGTGCCTGCCTTTAGCACTCGATGTTAGACCATGCAGCTTTACCTTTATGGATACTGCACCGATTTTTGATTTGTGTAACTTCACCACCTCAAACTAACCGACTTTATGTTACTAAAACCCTAAAGACCCGGCAAGAAACTATTTTTTTAATGTTTAATGCTTAAGTCTTAGGGTCAAAACTTGTTTATATCAAATATCTGCGATGCGTGGAGGATGGAATGAGTTTGTTCGAGATTGGCTCCTGCTCTTTGCTGGTCACGGCCTTGCGTTGGCTGATGTCCTCTTGTAGGTTCCGCGGTAGATTTGGGAATACGCGCCCGTAGCTCAATTGGATAGAGCGTCTGACTACGAATCAGGAGGTTGGGAGTTCGAGTCTTCCCGGGCGCGCCAATGCTTTCAACAGCTTAGCCAGAAATTTCCGCCTCCTTGAACCTCTCTGA